>Ga0041059_1001631_pt1 | contig 17563 bp, 21 predicted proteins | sample AraColnosormetaG_FD_56232 | JGI IMG/M metagenome (GOLD analysis project Ga0041059, IMG submission 56232) | Arabidopsis roots microbial communities from North Carolina, USA - Col MF nosort | ecosystem: Host-associated > Plants > Roots > Unclassified | place: USA: North Carolina | collected...
AAAAAAAAAAAAAAAAAAAAAAAAGAGTTTCATATTTACCATTTGAAGCCACGGATCACAAATGGATCAGAATAACATTTCTCGGAATTTGAAAAGGAGAAATTTTTGATCACCCACACGAACTTCTGCCCAACTTGCTTCTCCGTTGGTGTAATGAAAGATTCCTAGCAAACAAATAGGCTCTTGTAATACAGAACACATAGCAGCATGTCTCTTGTAAAGTACCACAAAGTTTCTTAACTTTCTTACCGGTTTAGATTCATTGACATGGTTGCTTTCTTTTTCTGGTGAAGTTTTCTTGAGCAAATCACCAGACTCATTGCCATCATTCCGTATTTTTTTGGTCAGAAGTTCAGATGCTTTTCCCGAAATATCTGATTCAGTCAATGTCCCAACAGCTTCAAAAACATCAACCTCTGCAATAATCTTGAAGTCTCCTTTCACCACATGTTCAGACTGATAAAGTTCAGTCTGAAGTTTGCATATGGGAATCCTTTCTGGAATTGGAATACCCCAAGTGGTACGCTTTTCGTCAAAACAGTGATCTGTTTCAGCAACATTACATCCAAATAATGTAAGTAATCTGAAATAGAAATCTGCATGAGCATAAAACAAATAAAAATTCAAGACTGAACTAAAACCCCAAAACTTACACAACACGCATTTGATCAACATAGAAACTACTACATGTATGCCGAGTAAAAGATTAAAAATTAACTATCATTTATTTAGTGACTAGAGTAAGAAGAAGGATGAACTAGATTACTAGAATTTTTTGCGTTTACAAAGTGCCACTGACATATACAAAGGACAGTTCAATACAATGAATCAAGAAGGGAGCAAAGTTTGACATAATTCACCTGCTTTTATGGAAAGATTGAGAGAATTATGTTGGTTCCGTAAAGTTAGCCGAAGTTCTACGTATCTTCCCCATCCACAAGGTAATGATTCAAAATCAACCACTTGTAGACACAGAGAAAAGTACTTATCTCGAATGGGATAAGCGATAGGACGCCTAGAACAAAACAAAATGACAGATTAATGAATACCAACGACGATAGTATAACCTAAATCTAATTTGGTGAAATTATAAGATAAAAAGGCTCTAGTTTTACCATTTGCAGTCCCCGATCAAGACTGGAACAGAATATAACCTCTCAGATTGCGGAGAGAAGTTCTTTATTATCCAACAAAACTTTTTATGAGCTTGCTTCTCCATTGACGCTATAAATATTGCTCAAAATCAAGATACACTGTGCCTGAAGATAATAAAAAAAAAAACTTTAAGATAGTAAGCCAAAGAAACAAACAAAGATCCCACTACATATGTACTCAAAGACTAGAAACAGTTAGTTGATAAACTCTCTGATTTCAAAAACATTGGTAACAATGAAGAAGTAAAACTAGAGGATCAGATGCTTAGTTGAGAATCATACCAACAATGGTTTTGTCTTGTTCTGAAGTTTCTTCTGGCAAACGATAAAGATATATATGAAAAAATGAAAATTCTAAACTTCTCGATTAAGGTGAGCAGATGCAGAAAGGAGAGTCTCGATTGATGTGCGCGAATGAATTCAGTCTTGGTCCCTCGTGACTTGATACTCTTAACTACGAATTAATATAGGAGCCTAGGTAAAGCGCAGGTGCATAGAGAAGAGAAACTAGAGGATTAGGTGTGAGCATAATACCTGAACCGGAAGAATCGAACCGAATCCGATCCAAAATATCCGAATCCGTTCTGCTTCGGTTCCGGTTAATTAGCCGATCGGTTCTGTTTTCAAAAAAACTATGGGTATTGGTATTACTCGAACAGAACCCGATACACGTGAATACTTTTTACTACCCGAACATACAGTAGAACCTCTATAAATTAATACTCTATATAATAATAACCTCTATAAATTAATAAATTATTCCGATCCCGAGTTGGGACCAATGTAAAAAGTGATATAAATCGATAAATTAATAAGATAATAATTTTTTTGAAAGTCCTATGTAAATATATGGTCTCATCAATATCATAAATTAATAATTCTATAAATGTATCGAATATATCTCTATATTATATGTAAAAAATTTCTTAAAAATATATTTATAATAATTTTTTGCTTAAATTCATATTTGTTATTTGTTTGACTATAGTTTTCATATTTTACTGTATCAAACATTTTGGTGTTGTTTTCTAGATATTATTATTATGTTTTACTTGTAACTGGTTCTAGAAAGATATTTTCTAAAATGAAAGAAATCTTATCGATTTTTTTAAAAAAGTTATTAAATTAGGAAAATCTCTCTATAAATTAAGAAATATTAATTTATCGATAAATTAATACCTCTGTAAATTAATAAAATTTTGCAGTCCTAACATTATTAATTTATAGAGGTTTTACTGTATATATATGCATTAATAATTTGAATTTGTGACTTGTTTAATGATTTGAGTTATGGAATAAGGTCAAAACAAGGTTTACGTTTTATTTTAGATTATTATTTTAAGAAAAAACTTTGGTTATTTATGGGTTCTTTAACCAATATCCAAATTATCCGAATAGAACATGACCCAAAATTGTACATATAACCTAACGAATCTAAAAATTTTAAGCCCGGAAAACCGAACCCGACCAGAATATCCACATGCCCAGGACTGCAAAGGATCAATGATTTGTTGAGAGTCAAACCGACAGAGATGCATTAAAACAGAGTAAAAAAACGGCTATAATTTATGAAGAATATGAAAAGCCTTGGCTCATCGTGACTTGATCATAAGCCCAAACTATAAATTAAATGATGAAAATGCAAATGTATGTTAAAGGAGTCTATGTCAAAGCAATAGATTCAAGTGCAAGTCACTGTTTCAGACCTAGAGAGGTTGCTTTATCATCAAGATTCATACCCATGAGAGAACTCTCCAAAGAGATCTAACAAATTTGGTAGCTGAAACTTAGATAATCAGCCGCAAAAGACTCCCTTCTTCACAATAAGTGACAACTTCGGAAATACATGAGAGTTCATTATCTTTTAAGAAAAACTCCGATCTTAAAGAATGCCTAAGAATTTAAGTGATCACACAACATCATCGAAGGAGAGCGGTGGCTGCCTTCTCTGTCTCAAATTTGTGCTTCAAATCATGATGCAGAACGGAGAAATTAATTTCACTTTCATCAATCGAAAACAGAGTAGGGGTTCTTCATCATTTTCAGTCACATACCCTTAGTCAGTCACTCAGTCTCCATCTCCTCGACTCATGCCTATGAATCCTTCCCTGCATTTTTGCAGCAGAACAAAAGCAAACCTTGAAGCCCAGGAAGGCATAGAAAGTGGAGTTATTATCCAAAACCAAAAATTTCCCAGTTACTCTCAAATAGAGTGGAGAGTATGATTACGTGTTTGGAACATTGCAACATTCTTGCAGCCTTCAAAACTTAAATCCTCAACATACACTTTAGTTGTTCAAATGTTTTGAAATAGTTACTCTTTAAGGTTAATTTCACTACTCAGTCCCATTCGACATAAAACTCAAAGAATACAAACTTGGGCCTTGCTTCCAGGCATAAGAAAACAAAGATTCACCTACAAAGCCACAAAATCCTGAAAATCTGCAAACACCATCGTTGAATGAGAGAGGAGCTCTCGCAACCAAAGCCTCCACTTTTTCCTTCTGCAGCTGAGATTCAAGATCCACGAACAAAAGCTTCAGCTTCTGCAACCGTTCCTCCATTGTTTGTAGCCGGGGCCCACTACCCTGCTCCATCTTCTTCTTCCGAGAGACCTCATCCAGCTTTGTCTACAGCCAATCCAACTCAAAGCCAGCATCAATCAGATCAACAAGTGTTACATCAGCCTTGCTCAGATCATCCTCTGATAGCTTCTCTGGCGACTGGCACAGCGTCTAGGTGAGGCTAAGGAGTGCATTTATATAAGCTCTTCTGATCTGTTTGTTCTTTGGTCGGAAGCCTATGGCTATGTTTGGGTCTCTTTTGAAGATATGGTTTACCGATTCTACCTGCTAGCAAGAACAAAGTGAACTATGATGAAACCCATTCTAACCTGGGACATAAAAACCTCAAACCCATTGACATCCGTAGTTTCCTTTGCTGGTGGAATCTCTGTAAGCACATTATTTGAAGTCTCTGCAACAGATGCCACATTGTTAAACGCCTTACCACCAGTTTCTACTGACTGAGAGGCATCCTTCAAGGACTTGTTTTATTCTACAAGACTTGTGTCTCTAGCACTGTCAGTCCAAACAAGAGATGAAGCCTCATCATCGACATCTTCTTTATTTGCATAATCATTTTCATTGTTAGAAACCTCAGTCTTAGATGCCACACTGTTACAACTTATAGTACCCGTATAAAAAGCATCCTCTATGGCATTCAGAATTATTCAAACAGTTTTAGTATAGAAATTAAGTCGGTTTTAGTATTTGATCATCAGTTGTTTTGGTTTTTTTCCCTAAAGTTGAAGTAAATAAACCAAATTGTTAAACCTGAACCAAAGTAAAATTCAGTCAAGCTAAAACCAATGGAAGAAAAAAAAGATATCAGAAGACCAAAATGCCTAACAACTCAAAGTCAGCAAACAAAATCATCGAAAGACAGAGCACTTCTGGTGGCCGACAAGTCTGCCTTCTCCTTCTCCGCAAGAGCACCCAGGTCTGACCACTTTTGCTTCAATATCACTAGATTTTCCTCTATCTCATGGAGCCTGGCCAAACCAGACATCTCTTCCTCCTTCTTTTCCTTTAGTTGGTCCAGCTTCTTCTCCAACCAATCAACCTTAAACCCTGCATCTCTCAAGTATGTCAACGCTACGTCTGCTTCCACAAGATCTTCATTCGAGAGCTCCTCCAGTGACTGGCACATCGTTTCGATTAAGCTGAGCAGGAAATTCATACATGCGTTCCTCAGTTGTTGGTTCTTTCCACGAAACTCCACTGATATGTCTGGGTGTCTTTCGAGTATACGTCTCACAGATTCCGCCTGCGATTCCAAATATATGAGAAAGAGAGAGAGAGCATTCTTTGTGGGGTTTGGAAACAGAGAGAACATACTCTACTATACCATATATTACAATAACAATTGAAGATGAAACCGCCTTCTTACCTTGGAAGAAACAACCACAAACCCATTGATATCCACTGTTTCCTTATCTGATTGAATCTCCATAAGCACATAATCACAAGTCTCCGTAACACATGCCACGGTGTTAGGATCCCTACCACGAGAGGCATCCTCCAACACGAGATGAAGCCTCGTCTTTTTCACTTGTTCTATACTACTTCCGTTTCTAGCACTATCATTCAAAACAAGAGATGAAGCCTCATCATCAACATCTTTTTTAGGTGCATCATCATTTTCATCATTGGAAACCTCAGTCTCAGCCACCAAACTATTACAACTTCTAATACTCGTATAAAAAGCATTCTCTATGGCATTCACTAGGTTCAAACGACTTATGTCACAAACTTCATCATCATTATCATCAGTATACTCCTGGGATGCATCTCCATCATCCGAACTCTCTTCAGATGCGTCGTCACAATCATCATCATCATCATCTAACTTCTCTTGAGATGAAATAATCTTCACAGGTTCCAATGGCACAACAATAGAAGGTAAAACATCTACTTCAGCGACGATAGTGAGTCTGTCATTCACCAAAAATCCTTCAGCTATATTAACAAGTTTTTCAAGGAGCAAGAAATCTTGAAAACCCCAAATGTTACTCTTTGCATCGAAAAAGCATGGCCCTCCTGTGTCATTCCCAAGAAACGGAAATAGTTAGGTTTCATCTAACCAATAAGATACTACATAGAGAAAAAGACAGAACATAAAACTGAGATCATATGATTCATAGAGCTTAATATAAAGATAAAGAAGGAATCAGCACGCATAGCATAATCACTATCCCAAGCCATGATCGTATATATGAAAACAATGTACCTAATACTCTGTCGGTATTAGGGCAAACATTGTCAAGAGTAATGCTAAATTTCACTTCTCTTCTCCATCCTGGTGGCAAAGATCCAGGCTCAAGATCAAGATACACGGAAAAGTAACGATCATTCTTAGCTCCTTTGAGAAAAGAAAGAAGACGCCTGAACAAAAGCAAAGTCTCACATCTAAGAATCAAATTCCACAAAAAAAAAGAAAAGGATTTCTGTAATCGTTTCTCGCTTTACCAATTGCAGCCGGCGACCGTGAAGACGGGAGAGTAGCACTGATCTTTCAAAGATGAGAACTTTTCCAAAACCCAAGTAAATTTATCTTGCATCTTCAAATCTAATGACATGATCACAAGTTATCGCCAGTAAAACCCTAATTCGTAAACAAGTAACGTGCTTTGAAATCCAGTGTGGTAGGGTTTGTGCTGGTTATATAAACTTATAAGAAAGGAAAAATAATAAGCTTTCCATATTTCACAGACCCGAGATAAACCAAACCATACCTGATCCAAAATAAAAATTGATTCAAACTAAACCGAACTAGGTTATTTCCAAAATAAGTTTGTTACGGTAATTGAACCAAACTTGTTGTTATCCGAAACTTTGATAGACCGACCATCTAGTCAATATATACTTACCACAAGAGGACCTGTTCTTTTGAAACCATTGTGGAAAATAAGATATCAGAACACCAAATATGACTTAGAACACTCAGCAAACAAGATCATTGAAAGACATAGAGATTCTAGAGGCTGACAACTCTGCCTTCTCAAAACTTGATTTAAGCTAATTCAAACCGAATTTAAATCGGTTCGTTTTGGGTTTATCTTTTTCTGAGCAGAACGAAACCGTAAAATTGAACCAAACTCGATTCTAAACCAAAAGCCTTTTCTGGATATTCAAAATAAACAGTTGTCTATGTTGAAAGAAAGACACGTGTCTATGACACAGGTGACGTGTCAATCCAGTATCCATCTTAAACATCTGTTAACACTCTTCATCTTCCACCTACTCAATCACACACTAGCATTACGTAACGTATGGTACGATCTAAATTATTATACATATCAAAAAGTGGCTGGAGCCGAACAAAAAAAACATACGATAGAGAAAACGTACGGAGTAAAAAATGGAGACTTACGTTGATGCGATTGGAGAGGACACGGCAGCCACAACAACGACGGCGGAGACGGCTGCAAATAAGAACAAGAAGAAGTTGAAAGTGATGGTTGCGATTGATGAGAGCAAGAACAGCTTCGATGCGTTGGAATGGGCTGTGGATCATCTCAGAGTTGTTATTAGTGCCGAACCGGAAACCGGTCAAGAAGGCGGTTTACTTACGTTGCTTCATGTTCACCCAACGTACCTTCAATATATCTATCCTTCTGGTGGAACTGGTGAAGAAAAAAACGCTTCTCTCTTTCTTTTATTCTCTATGCGTATATATATATTATATGGGATGTGACTGTATACAATATTGAGTGAGTTTGGAAATTCTTAGCTTCGGCGGTGTATGCGACAGATTCAGTGCCCGAACCAATGAGGAAAGCACGAGAAGAGAGTACGACAAACTTATTCACACGGGCATTGGAGATATGCCGAGGCAAAATGGTGCGCTATATGTGTGAAATAATTTCCTAAAAATTACCATCAAGACATGTCTAGTTTCAACTTTCAACATACTACAAGTTTGGAAAAAATTTCAAAAATACAATAAGTTTAGGGTCTATGAAGTTTACTTTCAGTTTAGGTTTATCAAGGTTTCATAAGAGTTTAGGTTTATCAGTGATCTTCTCTGTCTCTTGAGTTTATGGTTTTATGTTGTAGGTGAAGACAGAGACTATGATATTGGAAGGAGATCCTAAGGAGATGATATGCCAAGCCGTCGAGCAAACACATGTTGATCTTCTTGTTGTTGGTAGCCGTGGACTCGGCATGATCAAAAGGTACAAGTTTCATTTTTGGTCTAAGGTCTAACAACAAATTGAGATTTCTGGTTGTGACTATTCATTCATTCCTGGTGTTTGAGATATACAGGGCATTTTTAGGGAGTGTAAGTGACTACTGTGCCCAACATGCAAAATGTCCAATTCTCATTGTGCGACCGCCTAGAGAAACCTCAACTAGTAACACGAAGGAACACAAGAGCAAGTGAGGAAGGAAACCATGTTATAATAGCTTCTGTTTCATTCCGTTTGTACTCCGTAGAGAAGAAAAAAAAGTGTGCCGCCAATAAACAAGTTTACTTTTGCAAAGTAAAGTTCTACGTAGAGAGATTTTGCAAAAAAAGAAAATTTCAACTGATCTTTCGTTTGTATTAGATTCTAAACCGGAAAATCGGTTTGATCGTCTGGTTAAAGAACCTCCTTAAAGAAAACAGACGCTATACAGTTTCTAAATGCAAGTAAAAGACAGAATGAGAAACAAACGTTACAATACAAGCCAAAACAGTACTTTGCGAGTTGTTGGTGTTAAGCCTGCAAGTTTGATCACAGTGGTTTCGTTGTTAGTAGTGCCTAAACTCTAAAAATGAGTTAATAGAACTCTAGTTCGGAAAAGTTTATACCTGTTGGCTCATTAGGATCTCCACTGCTACGGTGAGATCATCGTCGGCAGCAGCAAGCGCCACTTCCACTTGTGTCTGAAGAAAATCCAGAGACTTTAAGCCATCTATTTACTATTGTTTTAGTTAACGTTGGTATGAAGCAAGAAACGTACCCTGTCAAAGCCCATGGCTACGAGTTTCTGGATTTGTTCTTCGGAAGCAGCAACACGACCCTGTGTTTTAACAGCTCAATAAGAGAAAAGCTTCTAGAAGCTGTACAAGGGTCTGGGTCTGAGCCGAATATCTTAGAGAAGAAAAGTAACCTGGGATTGGGGCAGGACTGCTGCATTAGCTATTGGCGCTTGTCTACACACGGTGAGACATGAGGGTGAGGTTGAAGAATGGCGTAATAAGCTGATAAATCATAAGCTGAAGAAATCAAATACCTTGAATCTGCCACGGTGTTGACAGTTGCATCAGAAAGGCGGTCTGGAGAGCTGCTATCTTCCAGCAGTCTAGCATGGAGGTTTGGGTCTGTTTCTCCAGCTGGAGCAGTAGGATCTCGGGCAGTGCTAAGAGTTCTACCTCTCCCCGGAAATCTACTGTCCTCAGAAGACTGCATGTGAAGTAATATGGTTAGATGTGAATGCATCCACCATGGTAAAGAAAAGAAACTAACAAGATTAGCATGAACGTACCTGATTAGATGCTTCCCTCTGTGGCAACCATGAAGACAAGGATCTCCAAGCATTTCCTGTAGAGAAACCACTGGTCAAAGAAAAAATGTCGTTAGGATATTCTCTGGGCAAACAGTCCAGTTTTTCATATGTTCTTAGGAAACCACACCTGGATGTTGTGTTTTGTGCAGAATAAGTGGGAATATAGCTGGAAGGATTCCCGCCAGTACACATAATGAACTTGGGTCGCCTAATGAAGCTAGACTGGAAGAGGACATAGAAACTGGATGAGTTACGATTAACTCAGAGAGCAACATCAAGAAGCCAGATCTGCATGAGTTTTAAATCCTCGATGGCCTCTCAATTAACAAAGAAAAGGAAACATCAAGAAGCCAGATCTTCTTAAGTACTTAGTACTTACCATCCAGGAGGCTGACTCAATGGTGGTAAAAAATGAAGAGCCAGGCATCAAGAAATTGAAGAGGCCATAAGAATCTGAAATCCAAAGCGACTAACAAATTAGCTCCCCATGAAAATGCAGGTTTAGAAAGAAGATGACAATGAAAAAGGTCAATAATCATACATGAAAATCCAGACAGGATGCCGCATAGATGCCCAAGCAGTGAAACATTTGTCATGAGAAGCTGGAATACTATTAGTAAGATCCACGGATACCTACACATGGATACAAACTTTTACATCATATGAGCAACAAGAAATGCAGGTGGGCATTAAGATGCCAACAAGCAAGACAATGGAGCTTACAGTTTAGCGGGAACGTTGAAGAGACCAAACACACTGCACAGAGAAATAAAGTAGCAAATGAAGAAATATGAGATGCTTCATGAATACAAAGAGTTGGCAAAAAATAGCCCACATTCAGAGGACATTAAACGCATATCTTATTAATATGTGTACAGACATGTGTAGCATTAACATGTTTGGAGAGAATGTATCTGAATTCTAACAAGAAGCTCATATTTACTTGCACTTTGATCTTCCAGAGTCTAAATCATTTAAGTAGCCCTTGAAAATTCTTACCTTCTAGAGGTAACTCCACTGAGACTTGTCTCTATGACAATCATAGAAAACAAGATTCCAGAAAATCCAATGGCGCATTCATTCATGAGATGATCATATTGGTAGAAGGGATTATATCCCGCCAAGGATGCTATAAGAAGATGCAATACGGCATTGGTCGTTGCCAGCAAAACTGTTAGGTAAAGCAAACGGACAGATCCCATGATTCTCTCCAGCTCAGAGCCCATAGGAACCAATGCCATCATGTTGAACAGAACATGAAGCAGTGATCCATGGAAAATAATGGCTGTATAAAACCTATAAACTGCACAGATAACGAGAAACGAGTGAACAAGAGGAAACAAAAAAAATCAGGACAGCTCAGGCATCTGAATTTAAAATTACCAGTTTGCAAGACGAAATAACTTTGGAAATGTAAGTTTTAGTGCCAATAGGAATATCTTCTACATGACATGCAAGCCTCAATAAATATGAGAACATACCTTGGAACCTCGATATGATTGCCGAGGGTAAGAAGCATACTTCATAAAAAGTGTCATATCCAGTTAAGAGGCATATCAGGTAAATGACCCCACAAACTACCACCACCGATGACGTGAGGAAAGGTATGGCATTCCACCACTGTCCAACTCGAGTTTGAACCCCAGCCTATGAGAAAATAAAGAATACATAACTAACCAGAAACAAGACCTTTACCAGTTTATAGGCTTATATCTAAACATTGTGCCGATTATCTACTTGGTTGGACATAGAAACCTTCTAATAATATTCAACCTTATGAATAATTTCAGAAATCTTCAAACAAAAGTATGATCCAGAGTCACAGTTGTATAATAGAATGGTGAAATTGTATTATTATACCTAAAACTTGAAGAACTAATGAAACAACACAAACAGAGGCTGCTATAACCTATTTTATGAAGAGAATGTTTCTACTTTCTACAACGAACGATTGGCCATGAAACTGAAGTTATGCCGAATTGAACTGCTAATTAGTTAACTCTACCGAATTAAGAGACGGTCGTACTGATTTCTGCTATCAGCCATAGCTCGTTCTCACTAGGAGTTTCTCGGTAATTAAACAAGCTAAAACCTCAACAATTTCTGACTAAGATCAAGGAATATAAGCAATCAGAGCAGAAAATTGAACAGATCTCACCTCGGTAACAATGTTCGGCCTCATAATCGAAGTCGCGAATCAGTCCTCTTCTCTGATGCTTGCGTGTGTTTGAATTTCAATGACCATGGAAGAAGACGAACAACTCTCGTTTCTCTCCCACCGTAAAAGACTCTTCTCGAGATCTTAACTTCTTCGCCCGGTTTAGCACTTTGATTCTGGTAAAGTTTGTAGAACCGGGTCGGACCAAAAACTTTTTATTCGCTGAGAGCAAACATCAATATTTCATCTCTTCCTCGCAAATTATAAAGTTGCAACGGATTGAATAATTTTTTGTGATGAGCTAATTCCGTATGTCATGTTGATTCATGATGCAATAAATCATTTTGGTAAATATGTTGAGATTTTGATAATAATGTAAAAGTATATCAGACTTGAGATCTGCGGTTGCAACAAGATACAGAGAACGATTGAACAAAGTGAGGTCACCAAGAGAACATTGATGAAAAATATCCAACACACATGAGCCGATGAGTGTTCCCTGCCACAAATGTTCCTCCGCTGCTAGAGGATAAGGGCTTGAAATGCCAGACACCTGAGATTGGTTAAGGCGCATCGTCATAAGAAATTAACAGCAACTACATGAACAGCAAAAGGGGATGACGTGAACGCGTGAGATGGATTTAAGCACATTGCTTTTTGTGATCAGAAGGGTAAAAGAACAATCACTGGTTTACTCAAGAACAGTCAAAAGACTTTAGAGAAGCAACTTACAAGCAAGTCACAACTAGCTGTCTTCTTCCAAGCCTCCTAATCTGGTACCTGGATCATAACTTATAAACAGTCGGAACTCGTTTCCGAGTTTGCTAGAGTGATGAGGCTTAAACACACAAGGGCGAACACCCAATAGCTCAGCTGCATGTTCTCTTTGCACCTCTCCTGCAAGACGTGAGATATCTCCTAGTTAATAAATCATAAGATCATATAAATTTGACTTGAGAAAACAAAAGTACCCATTGTACCTGTGAGAAGAAGCAACAATGAATCTACTGGGCTTGCGAGGAACAAAATTGTTTGACTAACTCTTTCCAGGCATTCCCTACTCTGCCAAGCATAAACGAATCAAGATCATTAACACGCTAACTAGAAGGTACTCAAAGACATTTATGCTTTGAAGATAGCAAGCAATATAGCACACAAAAACATCACAGATTAATGATATCCTCACAAGTCACAAATACTCCTACCCGGGAAATATTTCAAATGATAATCAAAACGCAGCAGAGAGCCACAAAGTATCCATCTTTAAGAAGTGACACTAAGCCATGACCATAACCAACTGATACTCCATTGTAAAGCTTACACTTTTTTTCTTTCATCTTGTCTGCTTTTGGACTTTCTATAATCTTTTAAAAGAAGATTAATTTATAAGCAATGCCTATCTAGCAGAAGCTTCTTGAATGTCAGAAGTTCAGAGCAGATTACACATCAGTCTCTAAACCTATCTATCAAGGGGCAGCTAAAAGATTTCCAAAATTCCCATGAAAGAACAGCATCGGAAAAGTTAAGAACTTGAAGAAACTTTACCAAGTAGGGAGGATCTGCAACGATTATATGGAAGCAATGTTTCAGCTGAAGCGGCAGATCTTCTGGTTCGTTGTAATCATAGAAAGTGAACTCTTTTCCATATCTCTCGAATCTCATATCGTACTCCAGCAATTGCACCTGAAGACTAGGATCTCTTTTCTGACTCAGCACAAATCAAAACCCGTCGCACAGAAATTTAGCATCAACGACAACAAAAGTATCGATTTTTAGCAAAACGGATTCGATACAAATTAAGGGTACTGAACAAAACTGATTAATAGTACCTTGAGATAAACGTAGAGAGTAGGGCAAGCAATGCAAGCGACTCTGCAGCCTGGAATTCTTTGAGAGAGAGTGACCACTTCATCTGCTACAGTCTCTGCAGTTTCAGGTTCGTACCAGAACTGGCTGAGTCTCCAATCCTCCGTAACCAGCTCCACTTTATCGGATTCTTCTCCTCCGGCGACGGAAGACGCCGGTGGCGTGCTCGCAACAGTCTTGTTCTGGTCTGCTAGAAATTCCCGAAGCGCCGCCAAAGCTTGAGAACTCAACACTAGTGGATCGTCATCTTCTACATCTCCGTCTCGTGGAGCTGAAACTTGACCGTTTAACTTCTGGAGCTCATCTTCTTTTTCCATTTAAGCTTCGGCGTCAGAATTCCGGGATAAAGTCAGATCCTTCGGAAAAGAGAGGACTTAACGGACACAGCGAATTAGAGAGGGCTAGGGCTTTGGTTCTGCTTGCGTTTATACAGAATTTTCATAAAAAGTCCCCAACTTTTGAATGTTTTCTATTGAAGACATGAATTGTTTTTAGTGTCTTTGATTGGTAAACTATTTACAGTATATATTGTTATGAATTAGAAAACAGTAGAAATCCCATAATTAGCTTCTGTGATTTTTTTTAATGGTACTTTAGGGAAATTATTAAAAATTGAAGATTTTCTTATGATTTTTGTTTGGGTCAAATTGATAATGTTTTATTTTCTGGGTTAACATAGGAAGTTTGAATTTTTATAGGGACCTAGTTTTAAAAGCGAAACATTGACGCCAAAATTAGGATAAACTGAGGAGGAGCCAACAAAAATAACAGAGCGATCGTGGAACAGAGGACTCTATTTTTCTCCCAGCCAATGGAACAGATTTGCATCATTGAGAGATTGAGATTTCATGAGAATCTCTTAAATCAGAAATGGCCGCCATTATCGTTCTCTCTCACGTTCCCATCTAATCCTAGACCCATTCAAAGCCTCCTCATTTCCTTTTTGGCTCTGTTGTTTTCTTCCATTAAAAGAATCTCTTCTCTGTTTCATTTCGTCTCATGGGTTTTGTTTGACTTCCAGGTTCTGCTTCTTCTTCTTCACCCTTTCTATGTTTTTGGTGATTCGATGTAATGTCTCAATGATGGAATTTGGATATTTGACATTTTCAGGACATAATAAGGAACTGCTTGAATCTGGTTTCAAGTGAAAATGGGTTAGTATTTGTGACAACTTCTATGAACGTTTATTTGAAGGCATTTTGATCTGAGGCATATTTGTATTGATTGTGCAGAGACAAAGACCATTCTTCGATCAATCAGTTTTAATGACATTGACTCGGATTCAACCATAACTGAATCACCTGAAGCTAGAAAGACGCTATACAACAGATCCCTTAGCGGTAAAGGGACACAACGATCAAGAATTTCTCCAGGAGATGTGGAGAACAATTTCTCTATTAAACCTTTAACTTTTATGAAAGAAGATGATAGATATAAAATGCGGATATGGAAACCTGTTTGCGAAAACGAACATGCAAAAGAATTTTTAGCCTTGTTATTAGGTGATGGAACATATCAAGCTGCATTAAAGTTACAGAAAGTTTATAGAAGTTTTCGAACCAGAAGAAGGCTAGCTGATTGTGCTGTAGTCGTTGAGCAAAGATGGTTCGTGGTGTTATGATTATTGGCATTGGTATATATAGAGAGGATAAAATTATCTGTTTAGTAGTAACTAAATGGAATTTGCAGGTGGAAGGTACTTGACTTTGCTGAACTTAAAAGAAGTTCTATATCGTTTTTTGAAATTGAGAAGCAAGAGACTGCAGTTTCACGCTGGTCTAGAGCAAGAACAAGAGCTGCTAAGGTAACATCAAGCCTATCAACTATGTTGGTTTGATGCACCCGTTTTCGTTCCCATTGCTCCAGTCTTTATATAATGATTTGACCATTTTTATCCCTAAGGTTGGTAAAGGCTTATCAAAGGACGAGAAAGCTAGGAAGTTGGCTTTGCAGCACTGGCTTGAGGCAGTAAGAATATTCTTTTACAATTTGTCTTTCTCTGTGGCTATAAGTTTTGTGTAAAGCCATGTGATCTTAATTTTCTAGCTTAACAGATTGATCCTCGACATCGATATGGCCACAATCTGCAATTCTATTATCATGCTTGGCTCCACTGTGACAGTAAACAACCCTTTTTCTACTGGTAAGATTGCTATTACACAATCAAAAGTATGATAGTATCAAGCGTACAAATTTACGAGCTAACGTCCAACTTTGGACATGTAGGCTTGACATAGGACAAGGAAAAGAATTGAACCACGAAAGATGTCCAAGATCAAAACTTTACCAACAAAGCATCAAGTATCTTGGTCCGGTGAGTTTTACCCTCTAGTTTCTGTGCTTGGTTGACCAATTCTGTAGAACCTTAGATCTATTTTCAGAAAAACTTGGTAGACCAATATTATTGACATGCTTGTTAGATACCTTTTTGTAATCCTTCATTCTTTCTTACAAACAGACAGAAAGGGAGGCATATGAAGTTATAATCGAGGATGGGAAACTAATGTATAAGCAAAGTGGGATAGTTCTCGACACAAAAGAAGGTCCTCCTGACGCAAAGTGGATCTTTGTCCTAAGCGTATCTAAGATATTGTATGTTGGAATGAAGAAAAAGGGTAACTTTCAACACTCGAGTTTTCTAGCCGGGGGAGCTACATTATCTGCTGGAAGAATTGTGGTTGACGATGGTGTTCTTAAGGTTAAAGAAAGAAATTTACTCGCTTATACTTATGCAAAAGAAGAGATGTTATAAGACACTGCAAAAACGTTTTGTGTTGAGTTTGAGTTCGTTGGATGATATTTTCAGGCAGTTTGGCCTCACAGTGGACATTATCTTCCAACAGAAGAGAATTTTCAGGCGTTCATGTCGTTTCTTAGGGAGAACAATGTAGACCTCGCCAATGTAAAGGTAAGTCCATTCTGGTCTGAGTTTTAAGTCACCAACATCTCATAGGTTTGGCTCTGGTTTGTTTTTAGGCTATGATTACATACTTTATTTTTTATATTCTGTAGAAGAATCCAGATGAAGAAGATGGAGAAGCTCCTGCTAAGGTCAAGAGGATGCCTTCAAGAATCAAAGAGACCGAAGAAGAACATTGTGACTTTGTGGATGCTGAGACCGGTTTTAGTCCCAACACTAAGCCCAACAATCATGCAGAGCTACAAACATTATCAAGGTTCCATTCAAAACTTTCAAGACTGGATGAGATTCCAGACGAAGACGACAACATGATCGAGGAGGAACAGGATGATGAAGAAGAACCTGAAACCCCTTCAGAACAAGGGTATGAGACAGCAGAGGAGACATTCATAGCTGAGGAAGAGTTCACATATCCAAAATCAAACCTGTTCGATGAAGACATTGAAGATTACGAGAAGCCTGTCCTGAAGGAGAAGATAATGAGACGGATAGATTCACACAAAGGAATTAAATCTTACCAGTTAGCTGAGCGGCTACATTCGAGATGGAGTACAGGTGCAGGGCCTAGAATCAGTTGTATGAGAGATTACCCTTCAGAGCTACAATTTAGGGTTCTTGAGCAAGCTCATTTATCTCCAAGAGCTTCTTCAAATTCTTCTAAGATATCTCCTTTTGCCCCGGTTAGAACACGAGGAACAAGTCTTGGGAGAAGTCCTTTGGCCGAAGAACTTGAAAATCTTTAGGTCGATTTATATACATGTGACGCGAATGCCCATGTCATGAAGTAATCGGCTTGATTCTTTTTTGTTACGCAAGATAAAAAAACTAGGGCTTCATGGAAGAATGGTTTTCTTATGTGTGTTCCTTATTCTTCAAGTCACATATTCATTGTTCTTTTGTTGGTGTAGTAATTTCTGCAACTCTGCATATTTGGAAAAACAGAAAATCAAGTTTTTTTTGGTTCATATTTTTGTCATATAATTATTTTATAATCCACTGAATCATATAATCTTCACTAATTTAATTGTCGTCTAAAAAATATTCATCCGAATGTAAATCCAATCTGAAGCTAATAACTACTGTAATTAGGTTTAAATTAGTTCAAAATTTAAACCTAAAGAAGGAGATATCGTAAGACTTGGTTGTTCTCTGTTTCTGACTGCTCTAAGAACAAGGAAACCTTTTTTTTGTTCTGTTTTGCTTTTCCGGATTCCTTATTGACGCTTGTAGTTGACTCTCATTCTTTCTGAGGTCTGCTTCTTCTTGACCCTTTGTATTTTTTATTTCTTCTCCTTAAATACACAAGTTAATCTCGTTCTTTTAGGGTCAATGTTACATGGTTCTTGGATACTAATAGCTGGTTTCGTTTAGTTCTCGTTTACACTAAACGTTAGTTACTTTTTTTTTT
>Ga0041059_1001632_pt1 | contig 17559 bp, 8 predicted proteins | sample AraColnosormetaG_FD_56232 | JGI IMG/M metagenome (GOLD analysis project Ga0041059, IMG submission 56232) | Arabidopsis roots microbial communities from North Carolina, USA - Col MF nosort | ecosystem: Host-associated > Plants > Roots > Unclassified | place: USA: North Carolina | collected 2013-09-02
GTATATAACTATATTTTGAATACCCATTCGGTTCTCAATTTGCTTTGGATAATTTTGGGTTTACAAATACAAAAAGAATCTCCAACAAAACAATTTATGAATCCAGAAATTTTTAAAAACGTATAATTATTTTCATATCACGTTCTCAAGTGTAATTAATAGGATTAACACGAATTTCTTACCCAGAACACAGATTATTTCCCCTTGAATCCTTCAAACTTTGTAAAACAGCAACTGAAAACTTCAGATACTTCACCGTAACACAATTTCGATTTTCGTTTTTTTCCCAGAATTCTAATCTCAATTATGTAAATATCTTACAATATAATCTCTATTATAATAGGTAATCATGAGTTTTAGTTTTGTCGAAACTTTTTAGCATTAAAAACTTCTGAACCCAACCAATTTTAAATTTTTTTAATTCCAATCTCAAGTGTCAAATTCGCCGAAACCCAGAAAACATTTAATGCATTTCTCGTCGATGAACAGTGTACGTACAAACCCGGTTCTCTTGGATTCCAACGACGCGGTCCGTACGTACAAACCGGATTCAGTTTCGTCAAGGGCATTTTGGTCAGTTTTTGGCTGAATGGCTAAGAAATGAAAGGCTCAGCCCACAGTGTCAAAATCTGAAATTAAAAGTATGTTATTCCTAGATTAGAGTCGTCGCTGCCATATTTTGTTGGGCCAAAGACACAAGAAAGCCCATAATAAGATGGGCTTATAGTTTATTATATATACGACTGAAAACCCTAAAAATCAAAAAGCCACCGGCACTGCACGTTCGCCACAATGTCGATATCGGAGCTTTCACAAGACTTGTTAGAGGAGATACTCTGTCGCGTTCCTGCCATATCCCTAAAAAAGTTACGATCTACTTGCAAGCTATGGAACAGTTTATTCATCGACAAGAGGGTCGCAAGAAACCACTTTGATAAAGCAGCAAAACAGTCTCTGATTCTCATGGTGACAAATAAATTAAGGTTTGTTCATTGAGCCTTAATCTCAACGAAACACCATCCGTAAAGGTTAGGAATGAACTTAGGCGAGTCACTGTATCTCAAGTCTTTCACTGTGATGGCTTATTGTTATACATCAACGGAGTAGACACTATAATGGTTGTTTGGAACCCATTTATGGGACAAACGAGGTGGGTCCAACCCATAGCTCGTGACCAGACCCATAAATATGTTCTTGGATCCTACCAAGACATAAAATCCCGCATAACTAGCTATAAAATACTGAGATACAGATACACGTTATGTGGCAGCAAACTAGCATTCGAAATTTGTGAGCTTTACTCTAGTTCTTGGAGGGTTCTTGATATCACTATGGACTTCGATCTTTATCATAATTCCTGCGTGTCTTTGAAGGGTAAGACTTACTGGCTCACTTTCGATAAAAAAGACCGGGAGCTCGATATGTTTAGTTTTGATTATGCAACAGAGAGTTTTGGAAATCGTATGCCTCTTCCCTATCAGTTTCCTAGATGTAGTTATGAAACTGTGGCTCTATCCGTTGTTCGAGAAGAGAAACTATCCGTATTATTACAGCTCAGAGGTACATCAAGGAAAGAAATATGGGTAACAAATAAGATTAATGAGACCACTCAAGTCTTGTCGTGGAGCAAGGTGTTAACGCTGGATAATTCTGATTTTGGTTATTGCCCTGGACTAAGTTTTTTTGTCGACGAGGAGAAGAAACAAGTCTTGTGTTTTGAGAAATGTCGTGTGTTCCACATCCACACCAATGATGAGGTCTTCGAAAACAAAGTATATACTGTTGGGGAGGATAATAAAGTCACACAACTGCGTTTTGAACAATCTTTCTGTCCTAAAATGGATCCATATGTGTTTGGTTATGTTCCAAGTTTGGTTCAAATCGAACAACCTCGACGCAAACGTAAAAGAGGTGACTGAATAAGCTACACAAAAATAGGGTTGTTACGTTTTTTCCCCTGTACTTGTTGCTTTCTCAGCTTTCTTACAAAAACTTCAATAAATAAATTTGACCTTTATTATAAAAACTACATGTACTCACCTAAGGATAGCGAGAAGAATAGTCTACGTCTTTCGAGTTTTTCGATATACTTTACCACCCCATCTTCACTCAACTAGTTTAATTAAAGAACACCTATATAGACTTCAATCACATGTCCTCATGACCCACCACATCCCTTACGCAGACTAAGGGCAAACCATTAAACCTACGACACTCATGGTATGAAATCCTTTATCCTGGAGAGGTGTTAGGCATACACATGTTGTTACGTGTCGCTTGAACAGAACTATGGTAAAAAGTATATGGACAAAAATGTTTCCAACTGGTAGATGTCAATACCTAAGGTTTGAAGTTGCAATGGGAAAAAAGAAAACCTGGAACCGAATACCCAAACCCAAAAAAATACACGAACAAAACCCGTATCGACTTTTTAAAATATCCGAATGGATCCTAAATTTCTCTACCCGAAAACACGGAACTGAATCCAAATCGAATCCAATACCGGCAGGTATGTGACTATATCCGAAGTGCAAGTATGCGTCTAAAAATAATGACAATCTAATTCATGCTTTATAATTTGGTATCGTTTTGTTTCGTTATTGCATCTTCGTGGTTCCAACTGTTAACACTTGGAAAATATTCTTTCTATTTTCTAGGTTTTTCTATTAATTTGGAACTGATTTTCTTTGTTTACTATTCCTACACAGATGTTGTTAGTGTTACTCTTTTTTTTCCAAAAAGTATTTGCTTACGTACTCATTTGCATTTACTAGACCTCTTTGGTTTTCAGAGGTTGTATAATTTAATCAGTTTATTAACTCTATTAAACAAAGTAACAAACGATTCACTTTTATTAGCGGTTCATGTTAGTGATATGATGGATGGTTAATTGTTGGAATTGTATCCTTGATTGAATCTGCAAAAGAAGAAGAAGAATCCATGAGAAGAAGAAGAAGATGAAGTCGTGAAGAGAAGAGTCAAAGGAAGAGAAGAAAGTCAACAAACATATGGGATGTGTGTTTTGTAATAAGGTTGTAATGGGTTGGAATTAGTTTAGGCCCAAGTATGTTTAGTTGTCTAAGTATTAGTTGAGTTCTTCTATCTAGTTAAATAGTGTTGTGTAGTAAGTTTAAGTTAGAGTCTAAGAAGAGTGAATCAAGGAGTGAGAATTCCAATGTATGTAGGGTGGCTACTTGTCTTGTGTAAGAGCCATCATTAGGTCTAAGTGCAAGTGTGCAAGTGTGTGTCAAGTAGAAGTAGTATATGTATGTGTGTCCTTGTGTTGTGTAAGAGCATCCAAGATATTAACAATGTAGAAGATTAAAAGAAAATTGGTTTTTGTTCTTACTCTCTAGGACAATGAAACCAAAACAGAGTAAAAGATAGAGAGATTGTGAGATTTACAACATTAATTTATCTTCTTTTATATTCATGCTTTTACTCTCTATCTTCTTTGTCCATGTGCAAGTTTTGAATATATAGAAACGATACTAGTGGGAAAAGGCAATAGAATAAATAAGGAATTGATACTTAGAGATACAATTAATTACAGTCATTAAGTTATTTCATAAGGTTGTTTACATTTTTCTATTCTCGGTTGATTTTCTTGAAAGATTTTGTCTAGAGAAAATTGCAAAATAAATATTTCAAAATTTATTTCTTAGATTCGAGTTGGTTACTAGAGAGAATGGAAATCACTTACGAGTCTGCATTCTTCCGCTGTACTTCGAAATTGATGGATACTTTTTTCAACGAGGATTCATTCGTTGCATATAGAAAGCCTCATGCCCTATACGCTGAATGTTCGGTAATTATATATTTGATCTTGATGATTTGATCATAACATGGAGCTTCTAGAGAATAGTCCAGAAACTATAAATTAGATGATGAAGAAGTTCGAGACAACGTAACTGACCTTGGAAAAGTATAAATTTTCGTTTGTGTGGAGGTCAAGAAATCCCAAACTGTATTTTTGGAGATACATGAAGCATATGCGGATGCTTGAGATCGCGCTACAAGAAAACATGACCATTTCGGACAGAATGAGATCCCACTCCGTTGCTACCTCAGTTGAGAGAGTCCTATGAGATAAGATGATCAGAAATTGACGGAGTACAGAAGTATATTGTAGCTGTAAGATACACGTCCAAATATTACTTGTGCAGCAAGCTATCCATCTAGCTAGGCAAACTCTGAAAAGCATAGCTAGATTCTCGGACATATGGAAAACCATGCCAAATATGTTGATGGTAGTCTTGAAAACTTGGGAGAAAACATCAAGGTTTGTCCTATAAAATAGTAATTCATTTAAATACTTTAAAGGAAGATTATTGTCTTTGATCAGTTGGTTTTTCCTATAAACATCAAGGTCAAATTTTCTTTGGGAGTGGTTATAAATTGGACCATCAGTTTGAAAGATACATCGGTATAGTTAAAGACATGATCAATCTCGTAGGCTGAAACCTTAGTTTGATTAATTGGGAGATTCTATGGAATCTTTCAAAAATAGTTTCCCACTTATGTGGCCCATATAAGTGGCATGTCTTGTTGTATTTCCGAAATGTTGGGCTTAGGCTGTTTCCCATTGGACCGTTTCTCACCCACATTTCGAGGAGGCCTATTAGAATATGTTCCACAACAATTGGGATTAAGATATTTGGGCATTATATAAAGGATGTAACAATCCTTAACTCTTGAGTTAGCTTTTGGGTTAAGGTAGGCCATATTCCTAATAAGGTCTAATCGATCATGATGCAAGTTGATTGGCTGATCAACTCTACAATTAGAAAGACACTGCTTGTTTAGCATTTCAAAACCTGTAAGTCATATTTTCTCTAATGCTTTTCGATGAAAAGATTTGTAAGCAATTCTAGTTCAACGTTATGAGAATGCAGGTTTGGAAATGGGAGGCAACAAAGCCAATCGATTTTCCTTACTGGAAGTGTGGCAAGCATATAATTTAGATGATGTATCTCTAGAAGATGTGGAACGTATCAGCCCTGAGAATCTTGTGTGAGACCGACTGTTTAAAAGCTACATAACTTGCAATGGATATATTTCCGTAGTAGACGTGGGAAAAGATGGTGTGGAGATCGCGGATCATGTGGAAGCATCGTATAGTATTGAACGTAACTGTACGGTTTATACTACAGACATATTTAATATTGTATGACGTTCATTTATGAAAAAAAGTGCACAAAAGTCTCTGAACATAAAATTAAATAAATTCAGGGGCTAAATTCAGACAAACATTTTATGCTAGATTTTATGCAATAAACCTTTCTTTAGTGGGCCATCATATGATTCATCAATAAATCTTTAACTTTCGAAAAAGAAAACACAAATATTGATAACTAAAATCTTAGTCGGTTTAGTGAACCTACATAAAATTCCTTCTAATTAAAATTTTTACTTTGATATACGAAATGAATTTAGTAAACCAACGTCATCCAATATAATTTTCATAGTAAATTAATTAGTTGAAATTCTAGTTTGATTTAATGTATATCTATTGTAATTTGGTATATTAATTATACCCTAAGACTTGGACAAAAATAAAATAAAAAATAATAATTATACCCTAAGACCTAAAATCCTCAATATTACATATTTTTTTTTCATCTCCTGATAATTTTCATTGATATTTTTTTTTAAAAAGTTGAATCATTTATTTGGATTTTTGGATTATTTTAAACTTTTCAGAATTTTAATATTAATAACTTGATTTACTAAACATTAACCTAATAACCTTCTATGAATTGATGCCGATAAAAGGATATAATTTTAATTTTTGTATGTTATAAGAGATAAATAATTAATTGTAATTCAATACGAGCTGAAATTTTGTGTAATTTAAAGATAATGGAAAAATAGTTAATATGTTTTTTTTATTGAATTTTCTCTTCCTAATCAACATTCAAAGTCAAAAACAGCAGTTTAAGTCTCCAAACGCAAAAGAATTTCTTGATCATAGATGTTGATGGAACTTATAAGAGAGTAATTTCACTAACTCTCTAAAGAATTGTCAAGAGATACAAAGGGAGCGTAAAGCCATGCACCAAAATTGCACCAACATATTAATCAAAGCAAAATGGGAGGTGAAATTACATATTAAAAATGAATTTGTAATATCTCATTTGTTTTGCTGATGGCGACAATATTCATGGAGAAGCCACAAGGCTCAAACTCATGGATACTCAATTTAGTATATGTAGGAAAATTTGTTCTACACCTATTAAGCCGAAAGATTAAAATTGTTTTAAAAGAACTTTCATACCAAAACTAAACGAGAAAAATCAGATAATTCTGATAGGAGTAATGATTAATCGTGTTTTCAAACCAAAAGAGAAAGTCAGAAAGAAGAAAGAAACATATTTTTGATCATACGTGTCAAGTATCTATAAAACAAATATGCTATGTACTCAAGATGTCGCTTGGGAATATGTTAGAGAAAAATATTTCTCAAATTTTAGTCTTCTGGATCATCAGGAGATTTTGAATCCAAGGTAGATTTTAATTACTCTACCCAAATCTTAAGGGAAAAATATGTTATGCACTCGGATGTCGCTTGGGATACGTTTTATCAGCTTTCTTGTAGTACAGTGAGACCTTATATCGATCCAATTCTCTTATGGACATCTATACGTTATTATCTTTTTGACGTTGACGGTGAGAGAAAAAGATGACAAAGTTGTATTAATGATGGTAGTGTTGATTTGTATTACTTCAATTCAGTTTTATCAAGTTCTTTTTTAACGCATTCACAAAATTTGACTTCCTTGTCATTAAGTCTCTGATGCGGGTAAAGCTGTTATTTGGGTCTGAAATTTACAAGTATACTTGACGGATATTGGCCTTTGCCCGTTTAGACAAGGTGATGCATATGAAATTGGATCAATCCCATCTCCTAGTCAGAAGTTACACCAAGTTGCACTTGATGCGGGTAAGGCTGTTATTTGTTATTTATAACTATTTTCTTTCCTCTTTCAATCACAAGTTGCACTTGATGTATAAACGTATATTTTCTTTTTGAATATAGTTTAACACTAAATTCAAAAAAAAAAAAGTTACACCAATTTAGTAAAGGCATGTCCGACACACCCGAAGAAGACTAAGCCGTTGAAGTTGGGTTCTCCATCAAGCCTAGCCACCAAGCATGCACGGTAATCAGCTCCTTGGCCAAAGCCCAGCAGCCCGCAAGCATGAAAAGCACTTCAACTATTTGACTCGGAACGTCCTAATCCGAATTTAAGTACCTTGAGGCCTACAAATACTCATTCCTTATAGAGTTTTTGATACCAACTCATAGACAACAACCACATGAGCTCGCCTTTCGTCAGAGAGGAATGCTCGTAATGAAAGATTATCATAAAGAGACACATCGCTTGTAGAAGTGCCATCGAGTTTGATATAGCAAAAATTTTCGATACATTACAATGGTCTTTTTTCAACGGGTATTCCATCTTAATCGTAGAATTTTTCTTACCTATTAGACTAAAAATATACAATCATAAACGGGTAAATTATTATTAAAAAGAAAAAACGGTTATGAGATGAAAAATTCCTGGTATATATGAGACGGATGGAGTTTCTGTCCCAAAATCTACATGCTTATATCCTCTCATATTTTTACGATGTTGTTTTTACTGATAACAAGAACAAATCTGATTTATGCTTTTGTCTATAAATAGAATTGAGCCAAACTGATATGAGTTCAGATTATGAATAATATACCAAACAAATATGTCTACAAACATAACCCCGCACTAACCTCAGGGTCCGAATCTAACGTTTCGACTTTATTAAAGATATGAGGTATAACTTAATTTATTTGTTTAAAGAAATCTTTTGTTGATGATAGAAGATGACGATTGAAGACTCTCCATATTGCTACATTAAAGAAGATATCAAAGAGGGTAAGGGAAAGTTAAACGTCGATTCTACATACTAACGTGAATACCTAAAAGTGGTTTCATCTAAAGGAGGAGTCGTTTGCCAATTCTTGACACGCGGTACCAATGGCAATAATGTGACATGACCAAGATGGGTAAAGTCCAAGGTTGAACCCGAGTCAATGTCAAGCCTAAGACGTAGTCTAAACACCTCCTTTAGATGAAGCCAAAGAGATATGGCAAAGTTGAAAGGTCATACAAAGCTTTGAAAATCAAATGAGAAAAGCAAAGTAATATATTGCTTAAAAGGGTTGGAGAAAGTTCAAACCAAACTGGCCTTTTAAAGTGTGATTTTTCAGGTATTAATTTTGTTTTAACTATATAAAATGAATTTTAAAAATGATAAAAAAATAAAAGTATTTTTAGTACTAACAAATTCATCTTTGGTTCGTCTAGGCCCTAAATAAAATCTGATGACAAAACAAAATTCAGATATAGGCCGAAAGACTAATAATAATATTACGGTCCAAATGAATGGCCCAGTTATATTTGAAAATCGTATCTAGAATTTTTTTAAAACAAATGATGATTTAACCTAAAATAATGTTGACCAATTATTTTGTATAAATAGATGAAATCTTATCTTATAATGTTCACCTCTTCGCCGTCAAAAACATTTCTGATATGTGAACAAATTCCAAATCCATTTACACATCTAATCAGGACAGTCATGACAAATCTAAAGGTTTCATCTTCAATCTCAAATTCATAACTTGTTAATCTATGATCGGGTTTAATGATTATTTGTGTTTAAATTATTTGTTCTAATTGTCTTATTTACAAATTTAAATCATGTTGTTATCTGGGATTTTTCAAATCTATCAAAGTATTAGATTTTGATTTTAGTTTTCATTAAAATTGAGGTAATCTTTGTATCAAACATATATCTCCTATTGAGATCAGTTTAATTTTTAGATCTCCTATTTAAACATATTCCAGAAAATATATATATGTTTTAAGATATTTAAAACTCAATTTGAACCATTTTATTTCATTTCTTTTCTTTTTATTTTTAATCTTGATTATTAAATATTTTTAAGGTATCATTGGCTGCTTCAGATCAGATCCGGATACCCACGGATATTGGTGGATCCAAGGGATACAAAATACTAGCCAAGATAAGTTGATACATGCCCATCTCTACTATATCTAATGGTTTCAGACCTGAAATGTAATATGAGTTTAATCTTTTATATATATGTTTTGCCAATCAGTACGTCATCTTGCTATTATCACTTTCATTACAAAAACAATTGGCTAAAAAAACTTTTTCATGAACTAATGAGAAATATTTTAAAAATTACATATAAAGTTTGAATTAAATTTTTCATTATTCAAAGATATGATTTTTTTGTTTGCTTTAGGTACCTTGTCTTTTACAACTCAGATAATAAATTAAGAAAATATTGTGAAGATAAAATTTTTCTTACTTTCAATGGTATGTATTTATGTTTCACGTTAAAACCCTTATAAATTATTACTCAATTAATTAATTATAAAATAATAAAATGCCCTTCTCCAAGTTGGGCCAGTGTATTTATGTATATATATTAAAGATAATATATATTCAGTATTATTTTTAAATGGATTTTGGTTAGATCTCATAACTAATTTTTTTTTATCAAGAAAATATTATATTTTAAACTATATTATTGTTTTATTGTGTATAAATTTAATAAAAATAGCCAAATCTTTACGTGTAACTTATCAAATTTTCAATATGCATAATATTCATTTTAATAGTTGTGTAGGCTGTTCAAATACAACAATTAAGGTCACTATTTACAAATTAGAAGATATGTATATTATTTGTATTCGTGGATTCATCTATGATCTTTGTTATTTGTTGTTAAAATAATTTTTTTTCTTCTCAATATTAAATGTTCAAGTCTAAAACATAAAATTTTATAACATTTGTTATTGTAGACTTCAAAGCATTATTTTTATTTATATTAAATTGTTTAAACTTTTTTCTAAAAATAAATAAAAATTAAAACAAAAAATTAATAAATATTAGTTTACACTATAAATTAATAAATATTAATTAGTAGATAAATTAATAAAATATCATGGTCCCTATATTATTATATATTAATTTGAAGATGTTTTAATAGTACTTATTTCATCATGGTAGAAAGAATGTATAATAAATGAAAAAACTGTTAAAAGTGATTTTTTTATTTTATATACCACATATGTATAAGTAATACTTGAGAATGATAAGATGTTTCATTAAATTGTTTGGTGCATTTGTGTTAAGTGTTAGACCTTGAATCAGGAGTAAGAGCCACGATTAGGTGACTTTGATGGTAGTCAAAAATTAATTGTAACACCACGACTGCCCTACTAGTCAACACCCACGTCCTCTCTCATGTTCATTGGGCCCACTTCTGTCTGAAGGTCGGTCCGCTACGTCTGGGAGCGGATTGACCTTAACCTAAGTCCTTCACCCAAGTCCGAAAGAGAGGAGGAAACTCTTAAGCCTCTAGGAGCTCGAGTAGGAAGTCCCAACAAAGTGTATCAAATGCTTTCCTTATACCCCCTTTCAACAGAGAGCTCTTGGGACAACATGCAGAATTATAGCCCCTAACAAGTTCAGATGCCAGTAAGACCTTTTTTACCTAGGGAACGCCCTTTAAGAACGCAACTTGATTGCGAGAGATACAACCCTGAAAAATAGGCTTCAGGCTGTTTGCAATGATCTTGATTACGAGAGATACAACCCCGAAGAATAGGCTTCAGACGATTTGTGATGCGTGTTTTATTTTGCCTCTGGCTTTTACCTGAAAGACCACACAACTACTGCAAGTGCACAGTATATCGGAATAGTATTTTAGGATCGAATCCACAAGGAGAGAAATAGTTCAGAGAAATCCTTAAGAAGAGAGTGAGGCAAGGACCAAAATAAAAGAGAGGGGGTTGTTGTAAGCAATGAGTAACCAAAACAAAAGGCAAGTAACTAAACTAAACGGCAAGCAATAAGAGAGAAGCGTTAGGTATTCAGGGGTTTCTCCAAATGTCATGGTTCAATAAATAAGTTGTAGATCTCAATCTAGGTCATAACATGGCTAGGTTTGTTTACTTCCAAATTCTCGGACATACGAAACTCTATCAAAACTAGCTAACCCTAACGGTTAGTTGGTGAAAGCCGGCTATTATCACTAATATTATGTGTACTCAGTTGCCCTATCGGTTAGTAGGTGCTAACATGGTTTCAAAGTACAAGATCAAAGCATTAAGTTCAAATTCGATTCTAGTCCATAAGTCCCTATCACTCGGCGGGTGTGCAACGATTATAGATCTTTATTCAGTTGAGCTAGTTCAGGCAATTATACAAGATTTTGCCAAAGTACAAAATACCTAAGGTCAAGTACTAGGTGGCGTTCCGGACATACAAGCATTAAGATTAAACGCAACTAGAAAGAATAGTGTAAACGGCCGTAGAAACCGCCAACCTAGACTTTCGATCTATTAGTCCCAATGAATTTCCCTTTGAAACCTCCTCAAACCCAACTAGAGATCTACTCGCTCATGGCAAAAGGAGCTAATCAAAAGTTGGGTTGAAACCATAACAAATAGATGAGTAAACTTAAAAAGGGTTTAGAGATTACTTCCTTGAATGTAGATACAAGAGGCAAAGCTTCACCTTAAAGAGTCTTACACAAAAACGAGAAAGAGAAAGAGAGAGATGGTGTTCTTCAAGCTTCAATAGGTGTGACGGCGAGTGGGCAGCTCTCGGCGACGTCTAGGGTTTGCTTGTGATGAAGGCACACCTAGGGTTAGGGCTTAGAACAAGTATTTATACTTGAGTGCCAAAAATTAGGTTTAGGGGTAAGAATGTTATTCCGCCGGATAAGTAAGTGATCGGGCCGAGTAGTGGACTTTAGGGAAGGAGCCTAATGACGGTGGCGCAAAGCGAGAAGGACTTGGGCGTGACCTAGTGGTCAGTGGTGAGCTTCTCGGAGCTGCCCGGGTTCAAGTCTCCTTGGCCGGATACTTTTTGGACTTATTATTTCCAAACGGCCGGTTCTTGACATGTCTTCACTCTTTAGGTCATATCTTCCAAACGGCTTCATGGATTGCTTCAATTCGACTTCGACGTTAATCTTGACTCTTCTAGCTTTCCATTCATACCGAAAAATCACGTTTCCCAGATAGGGAAGGTCTCGGTCGGATGCTAAACTTCTGAAGTACTAGAATGATCGCCTTTTGATACTTTTAGCTTCAAAACTCTTAAATCCTATTGACACATAGAATACGTGTTTCTCCTCTTATTGGCTCTAAAATGGCACCAGATGCTCTCTGAAACATAAGAAAAAAAAAGCTAAAACGGGCTAAAAAGCCGTGTTATCAGTTTGCAATGATCTTCGAAACAATTTTATAAACCAAGTTGCAGCAGCTAATTATAAACAATCTTATAAATTAATCTTATAATCGGTCTATAGTCATAAAGGTTACAAGCCTCATGAAATTTGCGAGTAAGAGCGATTTTGGTGGAGTTAAAACCTTTTAGGAGCCGTCCATTCCTAAAGAACTCTTTCACATCCAATATAACATCTGAACAAACAATACTCCAAGCCGGTCTGAAGAATTCAACATAATATCCATCACGCCCTGGACACTTATTTGAGGCAAGGAAAAAACCGTCGAAATGATCTATTCCTCTGAGACCTCCTTTTGCAACTCTGAGCAGCGAAAAGAAATAAGGTCTACAAGCTGCGCAACAATACAAGGGGAATGTGGCATATCCGTGCAGCCAGTTATCTCTTCAAAATAGGCTGCAACATGAGCTTTGATCTCCAACCCCTCCTGAAGTCTTCTCCCCCTTTGGTCCATAAGAAAATGGATGTGATTATGATTCAGCCTTTGGGAAAGAGATTTGTGGAAGAAAAAGTCTCATTTCCCAATTTGAAATTGAGTTTAAACCTAAAACCAAACAAAACAAACCGAGTTTCAAACTGAACTTAACCAATTTTTTATTCGGTTCAATTTGGCATAAATTCTGATAATTGAAAAACCAAACGAATGGTGAGACCAATGTGGTGTCGCAGATCAAGGTCTTAGCATTGTATCCAAGAGTTGATTTTTGGCATGGCGTAAGTTGCTTTCTAGAGGAGGAGAATAAAGTCGTACTGTGTCGTAAGAGTAAATGATGGATGGACGAAGATTACAAAGAGAAGTGCAAAGACAAGGTATACATTGTTAGAGAGGATAATAATGTCAAAATAATGAATTCGTGAGTTTATACAATTGAAAGGATCATGTCCAACTATTTTAATTATATTCGAAGTTTGGTTCAAATCGTGAGAGCTGGAGACAAAAAGAAAAGAGGTGTTTAAACAAGCTCTACTACATGTAATCTCTTATATTTTTGTTTTCATATTTTCCCCCTTATATTTTCTTTCCTTTTTACCAAGCTAACTTAGGGAAAGAAAAAAAATCTGAAAACAAAAAACAGAGAGATTACATGTAGTTGAGCTTGTTTAAACACTTCTTTTCTTTTGGTCTCCAGCTCTCACGATTTAAACCAAACTATGCATATACAGAAGTGTTTGACATGATCCTTGTAATTGTATAAACTCTCGAATCCATTATATTGACTTTATTTTCTTCTCCAACAATGTATACTTTGTCTTTGCACTTAACCTTGTCATCTTCATCCATCCATATGTTACTCTTACAACACATGACGACTTTGTTCTCCTGGTCTAGCAAGCAACTTATGTCAATATGTCATGCCAGGATTCAGCGCCGAGATACAATGCTAAGACCTTGTTCCACGACACCACATTGGTTTCACCAATCTTTTGGTTTTTCAATTATCAGAATTTATGCCAAATTAAACAGAATAAAAGTTTGGTTTAGTTCGATTTGAAACTCAGTATATTTGTTTGTTATAGGTTTAACCTCAGTTTCAAATTAAACCTAGTTTTGTTTATCTTTTACTGAATTTCAGTGAAATTTAAACCAAATTACAGAATCATGGATGATGGACTGAAATTGAAAAACTCAAACCCATTATATAGTTAAAGTGACATAACAAATTCACTCAAATAATAAATTTACTGTAACAGGGTCCAAACCCAATTACACGATTAGGTTGACAAACTCAACCCATTAAGAATTAGCCTGTGAATGGTAACCAAAACCGCACCGCAACAGTGCTGTAACAGTATCAAAATCTCTATGTATTTTCGTTACTATTTGAACCGCAACGCACTTCTCCCGTAACGCAAAACGCAGTCACCATTCGGAGCCTTAATGTTTCCGACAAAATGGATGACGGTGACTTAGTGGTACCATCGGAAACTACGATGGTTATATGCCAACCGCAAAAAATCTACCTTCTTATAAAATCTATCACATATCAATATCAAAACCACATGTACTCCATCATCTAAAGTTGACAAAAATTAAGAAAAGTACAATTAAAAAGGTTTGAAAGTCAGATGAAGATCGGTCAGATTTGAAGATTTACGAGTAAGTACCAACCGTGAGTTTGGTGATGAGACAAATAAATAGTTTTGTATAGAAGTGGGTTCTGGAGAAATTCGGAACAGCCAATGGGGCAACAAATTCTCAAGTATTAACACTTAAACCACAATGGCACGAAGTGTGTGGTAGTACACTTCTTCGGAATCTTGTTGTTTTAGTCGAGTGAATTAATAATCGAGCAATCTTCCATGTTGCCCCATTGACATTTCTGAGTTTCACCAAAACCCACATGTAAACAAAACCATCTCTTATATTATATTGGTTATGTGCCTTAATCCTCCTTATCAATTATATTACTTTCGTTGCTAATTTACTTTGCTAACATGAATGTTTTATAAATAGATGAACAAAGAAGTTATGGATGTGCTTGAGGAAATTGTTACGATTTGAGCTTAAGTAAACTCGAATCTTACACACACAATATGAATTTGAGAACGATCCAAGAAGAAAGAAGCTTAAAGAAACAAGAACACAAGACACAAGACACAAATTTGTTTACCCGGTTCAGCGAGATCGATGTGATCAAGCCTACGTCCGGAGCCGAATCAATCTGGCAAATCCACTAAACAATGAAGAAGTTTTCTTGCTCGAACTTGAGCTTACAACAATGTGGAATCACTAAACAACAACCTCTCTCTCTCGATAAAGTTAGTTGAGCTTATGAACTATGAAAAAAGTAAAGTTATATCAAAAGCAACTTATAATCGTTTCAACCGAATAACAGCAAACCCTCAACTAAGTTAGAGTCTTTGCCTTTCTCTTTCAATCTTGGTTTAATCAGCAATCCCAAACCAGAGATAACCGCCTGGTCCAATTCTCACAATTCAATAAACCAATTGAACCACTAAGAATTGAATCAGAATATCGAACCTTAATAGAAATGACGAAGAAAGAAGAAGAGCATGTCGTAGAGGTAAGAAGAAAAAGAAGGAAAAACTCAGATTACCGTGTCTTAAACTAAAGAACCCTATGGCAAAATGATAAGACATGGAAGCAAAAAACAACTCTCTGATTTATCGACAATCATTTAACTTTAGTTCACTTTTAGCAGTTCAACAAAGACTACAAGGAGATTTAGTTAAGAAAGCTCTCACTGGTAGGCCTACTAAAAGTGTTTTAACTCGAAAGATATTTAGAACCAATAATGTAATATCCCGGTTTTAGGAATATGATAATGCATGCAAAGAGGTTTAAAATATTTGATTTGGCTACTTCAGTTATCTTTTCGGTCAAACGTTCAAAGAGAGCTCCACAATTAAGTACGTTTGGGCTCGAGTAATTTCAGGATGGGTCACCTTCTGGGAACTGGTTTTTAAAACTGTGTGAGTGAGGAAAAAAGACGGGAAAATATTTTGTGGTGATTTGTAGGGTTGGTAAATAAGTCTTTAAACCTCCCGGATGTAGCAGGCAAACCATCGACAAAGGTTGGGCCCATGGGCTCGAGAGAAGACGTGAGTGGTATGGGCGATCGAGGTGTTACAGTGGTATCAGAGCCAGATCCAGATAAGTGCGGAGTCAAGAAGGCTCTCACCGTCGGGGTGACGGTCATGGTGCGCAACGAGGACGTTGGGATCTATAATGTGGGTGAACTGTAACACCTCGATTTTATGAATATGGTGGTGCATGCACAAAAGTTTAAAAAATGATTTGGCCAGCTATGTCACTAAAGTGCACTTATCATTTTGGTTAAACGTCTTGAGAGAACTTAACAGTTAAGCTTGTTTGAGTTGGAATAATTTTAGGATAAAATAACCTTCCGAGAAATGATTGTCGGAATCATGTGAGTAAGAACAAAAAACGAGAGATGCATTTCTTCACCCAAATAAGTTTTTAAGGCAATTCTCACAAATAGCACAAAAATAAGTTTTGTATCCAAATTTAGCACATTATTTTTAAAGTTCCAAAAATAGCACAAATTTAATAGAAACAAATATTCTTAATTTTTGTGGTGATTCAAAATAGTGTCAAAATCGCCTAAAAACTAATCCATAATCCAAAATTATAAGTTATAATCTCTTAAAGATTATTTTTAGTGTTTGAAGTATTGTTTGAAGTAATTAGTTGGTTGTGGTATTATTGAAAAATAAACTAATGGTGGTATTTTTAGAACCAAAACTTAGTGGAGTTGAATTTGAGGTATTTATTTTAATATCATTATTTTATAATTGTGTTAACTAATGCTATTATTGGTCTGGACTGTGTCGAAGAAGTCTCGGACAGAAGTTCATCACAAGGTGGAGTGATATCCTTAGAACCCTTACAGACATGACTTTGGGGAGAATTGAATTATTCTTAACTAGATATGCATTTCAACGTGGTGTCTACAACATCAGGAGAGAACGGAATTGTAGAAAGAACAGAGAAACACCAAAACCACAGTTGCAACTACTTCAAAACCTCGATAAACACGTTGGAAATCGGATCTTTTCGATTCGAGAACAAGGATATAGGAGATTTGATAGATGCATGGAAACTTGGTTTGCATCAAAATAAACTCCCAAGAAGTAGGATATTTCAAGCATTGTATGCAACTCTTTAACCACATGTAGCACCTCGATGTACAAATGTTTTTTTCGAATAAGTTTTACATATTATTCAAAAAAAAAAGTTAATGCTATTATTGAAAATTTGTTAATTTGTTTATTAATGTGATATACGTGTCCACGAAAATTGTTTTAATATTTTCTGAGTATTTCTTAATTTCTTTTGTTAACATATAAATTAATTTTTTATGTCAACATACAGTAAAATCTCTATAAATTAATACTCGATAAATTAATAACCTCTATAAATTAATAAATTCTCTCGATCCCGAACTGAGACTAGTGTAAAAAGTGACACAAACCGATAAATTAATAAGATAATAATTTTTTGAAAGTCTTATGTAAATATATGGTCTCATCAATATCATAAATTAATAATTACATAAATATATAACCTATATATATAAATCATATGTAAGGAATTTCTTTGAAATATTGTTTTTGTTTAAATTTGTATTTATTCTTCTTTGAAATTTAGTTCTAATATTTCACTATATCAAAAACTTTTGGTAATTGTTTTCTAAACATGATATTATTTTTTATTTGTAATTGATTCTAGAAAAATATTT
>Ga0041059_1001633_pt1 | contig 17552 bp, 13 predicted proteins | sample AraColnosormetaG_FD_56232 | JGI IMG/M metagenome (GOLD analysis project Ga0041059, IMG submission 56232) | Arabidopsis roots microbial communities from North Carolina, USA - Col MF nosort | ecosystem: Host-associated > Plants > Roots > Unclassified | place: USA: North Carolina | collected...
AGCTTCAATACTATCTTAGAATGTTTCTCTAAACTGTCACTGCATATGTTGTGATTCTGACCGAGTGTCCATGTTCCAACTGTCACAGCTACACAACTCAGTAACATCACAATATACTAACAGAAAGAAAAAACCAAAGCGCTTAAACTCGTCACTTTTTGCCAAAAAGTAAAACAAAAACCACTGTACTACAAGACTATTTTGAAATTTAATTGCACTTAAAATTAAAATATATTTTGTTACGGTGTTACCTAATGCACCAGCTTGTTGGATTTTAGGTCAGGGCCAAGCATGTATGGTCGGTCTACTGCAAGTATTATTATCTAGATCCAGTATTTCGAAGAAGATCATCATCATGATCAAAGATCTAGCATTTCCTAGTTACTAAAACGAGAAGTAGTTGGATTTCCTAGTTAACTTCTTCCCACTAATCATAGGAAAGGAAAAATCAATAAGTAGTTACCTAAAACGAGATGACGATGGATGAATCCAGCCAACGGAAAATTCATGATGATTGTTGGATTTGGTCGCTTCACTTATGTACCGTCCAGACAAGATTTGGTCGTGTGTTTTTAGTACTTCTCTCACAGCGTCTCGTGAAGCTATGACCACTGAGTTTAAACATCCAAGCTTAAGACTCATGACTGGTCCATATGTTTTTGAGAGGTCCGTGAATGAGTGATGTGGGTTCTTTCCGACCAGATGAATGTTTCCAATTATGGGTAACCGTGGAGGCCCCGGAGGTGACTTGGACAATTGACAAGGGCTACGTCGAGATCGTGCGGTGGTGAAGAAAAGAAGACATGATAAGATAAAGCAGAAGATGAGAAATAGAGGTTGTCCTGAGATGATGTCCATTTGTGTTTCTAAGTGATAGAATTCTACTTCATATTTTCTGAAAATAGCATAAGATTTATAGAGGGAAAACTGAAGTTGACAAAAAAGGACATGATATTTTTCATTTTGATGGGCTCATTGGTCTTGCCACTGCGACCTCAACTTTCCACGAAAAAATTCAAAACTCATTTGCGACCGATCACTTTCACGACATAAAAGTATACGTACACAAGGGCCTAAAAAAGTCGTTATGAACTCGTATAAGTCATGAACTAGACTACAAAAGCTTAATTATACTATTTCTATATTCCTTTTTTATATAAATGACAAAACAATTATTTACTGTACGTATCTACTTTGACACTAAAATTTTGTTATCTTATTTATTTAAAATGTTGTCGAAATTTTTATCACCAATAAACATTAATGTAGTATGTTGAACTACCACAAAACATAGTAACTAACGACGTTCAAAAATGTTAGAATTTCGTTTGTTTCAGGCTATTGCAACGATGTTTCGACAAAGGAGAATTCGTCTGAAATTAATGACAACTATTTGTTGGAAACTTGTCAGAAAAGTTGTCGGATATTTGTTGGCAATTTCGAAGGAATTTCAAACTATATTACAAGCTAACAGCTGTTATTATCTTCTTATCTTCAATGGTGCTAATAATATCCTCATTAGATACCAGCCGACCTATCAAGCCAAGCTCAGTTACGTGTTATGTTGTGTCATATTCAAGCGATCACATCTTCGTGGAAGTTTTGTATAGAACGCTAGAAATCCAATTACAAATTTTCTACACCGCTCATCATATTGTTTTTTCTACTTTTGATCCAAATTGTTTTCCACAGGCCTTTTAAAAGAAATTGGGAACCAGTTCGTTAATTAAACCCAAACTGAAAAGGATGTTTCTGATTTAAACATGAAGATTTAGTAAAGATTTTGAATAGTAAGAAGAGATTGTGTCATCCTAATTATTAGAAAACATGATTTTAAAATTGGAAACTGCTAAAAGCATACCCGGAGTTGGAGCTTGTGGACAAACTCTTAGTCACAGAGAGTAACGATACGAAATATGAGTTATTGGGGTTTGGTGTTTATTTTTATATATAAGTTAGGATTTAGAGCAATTATCCACTTAGCTTAGGTGTACGTGATTGCAGCTTAGCCTATATAAGAAAAAACTCATGATCAATAAAAAAAATAGATTTTAGTAATTAACTTAAGTTTCTGATATGGACATCATATTCAAAAATCATATATTTCATCAAGAGTTTCTTACACATTTTCATAGATGCACCAAACCACATATGATCAAGCAAATTCGTCCAAGACATGAATTACCATTATTTGGAACCGAATGTCTTAAATCTCGATTGGCTCTCTCCCAAACTTTTGGGGCACGAATTGGAGACTCTCTACACCTTGAAAATTTCAAGAGTGCACAACTTCATGCCCAAATTGTCAATTTATGGGTGTTTTTTTTTTTTTCTCCCAGTCCCCCTTTTTCGTTAATGCAAATACATACACACGCCAATGTAATGATCAGGAAGGAAAATCATGTCTTCTGATAACTAAGAAGACACAATCTCTTCTTGCTATTGAAACTAATCTTAATTTGATGTAATCTTCATGTTTAAACACACACCTTTCGCTTTGTATTTAAAGAACGAACTGGTTTCCATTTAAAAACAAAGGCGTGTGGAAAACAGTTTGGATCAAAAGTAGAAAATAACACTACAATGAGCAGTGCAGAAAATTCGTAATTAGAGCACCCTCAATGGTGTATCTTAGGTATATCTTAACAAAAACTTAGGATTAAAAGTGATTAAATTAAATCAAACCAACAATCTTAAGCTAAGATATGTTTCTAACTTAATATGTTTTTGCTTAGCTAAGATGTGTCTATGTGTCACTTCGACATTGGTTTAAGGAATAAACAAAAGGAAAAACAAAACAAAATATGCAAAATTGATCTTCTATCCTTAAAATACAATTGAATCTGAACAATTGGAGGTCATATTTATTAAGATACTTAACTTTTAGTCTTAGCTTTCAAAAAACAAAATTTTATTTTTAAATAATGCTAAGATTGAAAGTTAAGAACTAATTGGTTCTTAACCATTGAGGATGCTCTTAGCTATCTTGTACTGTATCCATAATTTCCAGGAAGATGTGATCCCTTAAAACACAACAGGTAATTGAGCTTGGCTTGATTGGTCAGCTGGTATATCTAATTAGGACCACATTGTTATTACCTTGTAATATAGTTAGGAATTCATTGGAAAATATCTAAAAACCTTTTCAAACAAGTTACCTTGTAATTTTGACGAATTTTGTTTTCGGATGATCTGATCTTGATGGATTTTTCATTGTTGGAAAATCGCCGGAAGCATGTTTCAAACGAAATTCTGACATTTTCGATGTTGGAATTTACAAAGTTTTTTTGGAAGTGAAAAAAAACTTGTGACACAAAATTTTATCTACTAAATGAATAATATTTTTGAATATGTCAAAGTAGATATAAATTCTTTGTCATTAGATAATAGAAGAGGAATATAGGAATAATATAATTAAGCTTTTTTAATTTAGTGCATGACTAATAAGAGTTCATAACGACTTTTACGCCATTGTGCACGTATACTTTTCTATGGGTGATTAATCGCAAATGGGTTTTGTACACTGTCAAGAATTTGGTGCCCATCGAAATGAAACCTACCATTGTCAACTTCAGTTTTCCCTCTCTATATATCTATGCTATTTTCAGACAATTTTATAAGTATCTATCACTTTAGAAACACAAATGGACATCATCTCAGGACAACCTATGTTTCTCCTTTTCTGCTTTATCTTATCATGTTTTCTTTTCTTCACTGCCGCAAGATCCCGACGGAGCCCTACTCAAGTACTATCCAAGTCACCTCCGGGTCCTCCACGATTACCCATAATCGGAAACATTCATCTAGTCGGAAAGAACCCACACCACTCATTCACGGACCTCTCAAAAACATATGGACCAGTCATGAGTCTTAAGCTTGGATATTTAAACTCAGTGGTCATAACTTCACGAGATGCTGCGAGAGAAGTACTAAAAGCACACGATCAAATCTTGTCTGGACGGTACATAACTCAAGCGACCAAATCCAACAATCATCATGAGTTTTCCGTTGGCTGGATACATCCGTCGTCACCTCGTTTCAGGTAACTGCTTTTGATTATTCTTTTTCTACAATTTCTCCTTTTTAGCGCTTTAGTTTTTTCTATTGATATATCATCGTTTCCACATATGTAATGTTTTTCAGAAAGTTGAGGAAATGACGTTTACTCAGCTGTTCTCACCGCAGCGTATCGAGGCTACTAAAGCTCTGAGAATGAAGAAGGTGCAAGAACTTGTCAACTTTTTGAGTGAAAGCAGTGAGAGAGGAGAAGCTGTTGACATTTCTCGTGCATCTTTCGTCACAGCTCTCAATATCATATCGAATATTTTGTTTTCAGTCAATCTCGGTAGCTACGATTCGAAAAATTCAAGTGCGTTTCAGGAGATGGTGATTGGTTACATGGAATCTATCGGAAATCCAGACGTTTCTAACTTCTTCCCATTTATGAGGTTACTTGACTTACAAGGTAATAGTAAGAAGATGAAAGAGTACTCGGGTAAATTGCTTCAGGTATTTAGAGAGTTTTACGATGCTAGGATTTTGGAAAACTCATCGCGTATAGATGAGAAAGATGTTTCGAGCAGAGACTTCTTGGATGCACTAATCGATCTCCAACAAGGAGATGAATCTGAAATCAACATTGACGAGATCGAACACCTACTTCTCGTAAGTCTTAGCATAATGCATAACATGATCTTATATTAGTACACTGATATATAAAATATGCTTGTATTGTTTCAGGATATGTTTCTAGCAGGCACAGATACAAACTCTAGTACCGTGGAATGGGCAATGACAGAGTTACTTGGAAACCCTAAAACGATGACAAAAGTTCAAGACGAGATCAATCGTGTGATAAGGCAAAACGGCGACGTTCAAGAGTCTCATATCTCAAAACTGCCGTATTTACAAGCGGTCATAAAAGAAACTTTCCGATTACACCCGGCTGCTCCATTTCTCCTCCCAAGAAAAGCGGAAAGGGACGTAGATATTCTTGGATTCCATGTGCCTAAAGACTCTCATGTTCTTGTGAACGTGTGGGCCATAGGACGAGACCCAAATGTATGGGAAAATCCGACTCAGTTTGAGCCAGAGAGGTTTTTAGGGAAAGATATTGATGTAAAAGGTACAAATTATGAGCTTACACCATTTGGGGCCGGGCGTAGAATTTGTCCGGGACTGCCTTTAGCTTTGAAAACAGTGCATCTCATGCTTGCTTCTCTTCTCTATACCTTTGAGTGGAAGCTTCCAAACGGTGTCGGTTCAGAGGATTTAGACATGGGAGAGACCTTTGGTCTCACAGTGCACAAGACAAACCCGTTACTTGCGTGCCTCTGAAGAAACGCGTCATATATTAATATTTATAAATATAATAATTTCACAAACGTATGAATAATCACCCTATGACATGAAGGGACTGTTTTTTGTATTTTCAGGCATTTAGACTTAATTAGCCACCGCCAAATGATGATGATCGAGACGTATCTCATCTCCTTTCGCCATCGGAGAAAACATGGCAAGAGAGAGAGGAGAGAAATTTCTTTTTGCGTTTCATATCATCCACTCACGGTGACACGTATGCGTCTCTTCGTATATTGTTTTGGCTCTTACATAAGAGCACCGCGGTAGACTGCATGTTAGTTTTTTATAACTAAATTTAAGTTGTAGTTATTTTATTAATATTGTTTGTTTGTTTTTTTAATTGTATTTTGATTGTTAATTATCTGATTTCACCCGTGTTATATATCTTGTATTAATATCGACCAAAACCCGTACTACCATATAACATGTCCCGTAAAATTAAAAACATCATTTTGTTATTTTTTTTTGTGAGAAAACAAAATATTTTTAACTTAATTATAATTATATAGAACTAAACAACTAAAAAAGTAATAATCAAAATCGTTAGCATTATAGTAGGAAACAACTTGATTGTCAAATATTGATTTGTTATAACCATATATACGATTGACAATTTCTTAAACTGATTTATTAAATGTTAGTTTTGTTTAGCTTTGTTGTAGGAATGAAGATAATTATAGAAAGGTCCGAGTAATTCAATTCCGGATCAAAAATTAAAAAACAAAATCAAGCTAATAAATGGTTATTATAATTCATAACACATCTCATTTATTTTCTATGTTTTTAGACCAATCCAGAAAAATATATAATTGTACTATGTCTCTTGAAATAAAAAAAAAATTCTTTATAAAAAATTTATTATCCTACCATATAACTATGTTTCTTGACATAAAACAATATCTTGTAATTTTTTAATAATAATACTTTTATTTTAAAGAAAGATATAAATTGAGTCAAATTTTATATTTTGCTTTTTACGGTGCAACATTATATGATAGCAAAAAAACGAAAACTAAAAAACAAAAACATTGCAACCCCAATAAATAAAACGGATCTTGTGTTATTATTAATATTTTCCAAAAAAATAAAAGCCAAAATAGGAAAAATCTAAACAACTTCATCGTCTTATACCTTTTTTTTTTAACAAACTTAGATTAGATAAAGGGGAAAAAGTTACGGTTACATTCCATTAATGGAGAAAGCTTTTGCTGCCACAAGTGCAGACTTTGCTAACGAATCAGCAGCAAAATTGCCCTGTCGAGATACAAAATTGAAACTGATAGATAAAAACGATTCACTAAAACAGGTGATATCGTTGATTTCAAAAAAATGTTTCGCCGTCACTAAATGACTTTGCTAAAAAACGTATCAGCAGCAATTCATCGTCTTATACCTAAAAGAATAAAATACTTCAAAAAAATGAAAATCTATTAGCTTTGATGTCTCGCCGATCCAATCCTAGTTTTAATAAAGAAAATAATTTTGACCAAATCAAGTCTATTGACCACTGCAAACCATTTAGCTTTTTCGTGAAGTTATCATATTGAAAGACTGGTTCTTGAATTAAAGAACACAAAACCAAATTATATGTTCTTCAAGTCAGTCGAAAAACATAGAATTTACATTGGATAAAAATGTTTCAGATCAGAAATTAAAGACCTCAGTCGTGTCTTTTGCTTCCTCAGAGACTACAATGTTCTCAATTTGCGGACTTAGAAGCCGTAACCTGAAATCGCCAGATTTTGTATAAAAAAGTTGACGATGATTCATATGATTCAAGAAGAATGTCTTAGCCACAGACGAAACATGCTCTAAGCAACATGAAAAAGAAAAAGCTGAGGAATTATACTCACTTTGGTTGTATCGATGATTTTTGTAGCCATTAGATCTTTGTATTTGCCAGTTGCAGCGTTGTAACCGCGTTTAGGATTGTCGCTAGAAAGAACCTTTCAACAAAAAAAAAGCAATTCACTTAGTTTCAATAACAAAAGACTCAAATTTGCAATCTTATAAGAATATTGATTACCTTCTCACTAACGACGATACCATTTTGGGTGTTTGATGATGTTCTGAGACGTCAAGCTTTATAGTATTTATAGGCTAGTAAATTAGGTCACAAATCTCTTGAATGCCAATCAAAATATATTCGATATTGTATCTAATATAGAATCAAATCTATAAAATCGTTTTTTATTTAGGAATATGCTGTCGTTATATATTTTAAGTCATTAATTTGTTTCTAAAAATCAATTTCTTGCAGATTTCGGGAGAGAAAATATCTCAAGTAGGTATGTGTGTGAGTAATTGGTTTAAATGTTATATAAATAGTTGAGATATTTTTAAAAATCGAATTGATTATGTGCTGATTTTTTGGTAAGATTTCAATATCATTAAAAAACCTATAACGCAATAAATCATGAGGAAAGATTTACACATAATTCAAATTAGGAATATGCTTGAATATCATTAGTCTATACTCGTAAATCTGTTTCTATATTTGGATTTTTATTTGATACGGGGGTGCAAAAATATCGGAGAATATATAATCAAATAATTCTAGATATGGTTAGTTAGGATTGATTTTCGAATTTTGCTAATTAGGAAATAAGCATTCATTAATTCGGTAGAGTTTTAGGAATTGATTTGTGCAATTTATGAGGGTAGTACTTAACAATTTATATGTTTAGGCAAGTAATTAGTGCAATATGTTAATTGTTAAGCAAAAATTTGGTGATTGTTCTAAAGAAAATATCTTGTCTGATTGATTTTGTAGAGACTAAACATACAATATCGAAATTGAAAAATGATTTTTCGACACAAATCGTCCCCAAAAATGTATATGTAGATTATGTCATATTTGTCATTATTTATATATGCGATTCGCATATATGACAAATTCATATAATTGTTTTCTGACAATTTCATGGCATCATCTAGGATTCGAGATCCTCAAATTCTAACCAACAATGATTTAGCATCGTTTAAAAACAACCAAATAAGCCACACATCTAGCTTTTTCAACACACGAACATCTTTCCTCTTTGTGGAGTCGAACCTAGGGTTCGTTTGGGAGGCGCCATGAAACGCAAGAACGATGAGAAAGGCACAACCCTAAGTAAAACTTAGATTCGCTCCCTCTGGATCTAAAGGATGGCTATATTTACTATATTACCTATCAAGTCTTCTTTTCTTCTTTGGTATACCCAATTTTGAGATGCTGTCCTTCTGTGAGCTTTAGTTTCCATTCAGGGTCTTGCGCTTATTTCCATGGCATTCTCGTTATTGAAGCTGAAGGTCGGTTGATGATGTATAACCCTAGAACCGAGCAATTCATTAAGTTACCTAGAACCGCTACTTTTGTTGGTTACGATCCGATTGATGATCAGTACAAAGGATAATGGGGATGATCGTAGTGGTCATCTAAAGCACAAGGTGTTAACATTAGGAGGTGTTCAAGGATGGAGACACATTAAAAATACCTATTTACCTTAGAGAAGGATATAACCGAATGTATGCATCAACGGTTTTCTCTACTATGGTATTTTAATACAACCAAATGTTAGATCTGAGAAACTAAGTTTTATCAATGCACCTGCTGTTGTCCTGCAATGGGGGAAGGACGAAATATTCATAGAAATATAGAATAGAAAGGGAACCTAGCTTCCATTGTGAGAAACCCTTATGGAGCTGTCTCTAGTTGTAATTTATGGAGTAGAAGACGTCAAGAAACACATGAATGGTCAAAACAAAAATGTGTGTTTCCCAAATCTGTGTGGGATTCTTATGAGTCTGGTCGAATATCTTTTCCAGGTACCAACAAGGCTGGTGAGATCATTATAGCTCCACGTTTGTTGTCACGCAATGTTGGACCACATAATCTACTACAATGTTGAAACAAAAAACTTAAGAAGAGTTAGGGTCCTAGGGATTGGAGACGATAAAAAGGCGCTCTTATGTATTTGGAAGAAGCTTGATTGTTTTGTGACTTTTGTCCATACCGGCCGCACATCAACACGCCGAGAGTATTACCGTTTTTAAGGATCCTATAATTTAACTTGATTCCAAGGATCCTAGTGTGCGAAAGCATGTAAAACTCTGCGGTATATTTATTTGTACTTTTATTTTCAATATGTAAGTGACAAATTTTACCGCTGGATTGCATTGACAAGACACACCGACTTTTATTGACAAGAATAAAGACAATGAGTCGTTCTTTAGGATATTTAATAAATTTTAGTCACCAAATTAAATTTCCTACAAGTGCTACTTTGCCAAATAGATTGATATATTAACTAGTACAAAAACAGTTTTCGTAGAAATTTGGAAGCTAATTTCCTATGAGAATTGATGTAAGAACATCGTAGGAAATTAAGTTTGTTGTAAAAAACTGGTAGAAAAAGGAAAGGAAAAAGTCTCGTAAGAATTTCACTGGAAATCGCTGTTTTTCTGTAGTGTACTAAGACTTTGTCCTCTATATTTTGGGTAGCCAAAAAGGAGTTGTAGAGCCGTTCCCATGCGCTTATGAAACATAGGAACGATCTTGCGAAGGTCATCACCAACATCGTCGCAGGCGGTGCCACCAGGTTCATCACCGAACTCAGCAGAACAACCATTTCTTCTTCTAGCTCTTCCCGCTACTCTGATCTTTCTTTTGAAAATAAAATTTCACCTTCTTTTTTTCTTGTTGCATAGATAAAAAATTCAGAGATATATAGGATGAGATAATCAAAGCGTTGAAGAAAGTAAGAGGGTTTTAGTAGAAAAACGTAAAAATGATACATAGTATCTGTCTTTACGAAGGAAAACAAAATGCGTTTAGTTTTGTCGTATAAATGCTCCAAACCATGTTTGCATGCATAGTAGTGTTCAGAACCACGTGTTTGTGTTTCTCTTTGTTTGAAATTTTTTAATTCAAACATCGAGATTCTACTTAAATTGGGAGAATCAATCCCATTAATTCTACGTAATTAATTTCACATGGTTAATTTTTCTGAAAAACAATTTTTCTATAAGTAAATTGTTAGCTGCACACTGGGATAAAGCAATCAGGAGTAACGTGATTGTGTAGATTCCCTATAGGTAAATGAACCTTATCATTTTCCCTCGCATTTTTTTCGGATCTCATGTGCACGACGATGCCATTTAATTTTTTGACCACTTTTAAATCCGTCAATAAATGTTACATGACTGGGATTCCAATGATGTGTATTTAAAGCGTGACCACAAGGTACAGATGAGAAAGCTTTAGGAAAAAAAAAATCAAATACAGAAGAGAAACAAAAAAATGGAAGCAGCAAGAATGGGTTTTCGAGCTAAAACTCTCCCTCACCTTGGCAACGGTACTCGACTTCCTCTTAAGACCAAACTCTCGCTCTTTCCTATGCATTTGCTTCAAAACCACACTACTCTTTCCCGGAGATCAACAAAACTCAACTTATGTGTCAAGGCTTGTAGTAAGACTAGTGGTGTTGAGAGTAGTCGTCCCTTGCCTCACAGTGCTCCCGATCTTTGGGGAGATCACATCCTCTCTGTCCCCACCGAAAACTCGGTAAGTACCTGATCTGATGAATGTGTTTCATAATCAGTCGTTATTGTAGAACATTATTCTGAGCACTGATATTTTGTAGGAATTTGATACACTAGAGACAGAGATTGAATCAATAAAGCCGAAAGTGAGAAACATGCTAATGTCGTCTCACAAGACTGACAAAGAGAGAATATGTCTCATACACTTGCTTATTTGCCTTGGTACTTTCCATTACTTTGAGAAGGAAATTGAAGAGATTCTAGAACAGGCTTTTCGGAAGTTGGACATGCTATTTACAGACGAAGATGATTTGGAGACAACTGCCATCATGTTTGAGGTTTTCAGATTATATGGACACAAGATTTCTTGTGGTAAGACATGCAGTTCCCATTATTACCATTTTTCAATGGGATGCATATTTTATACCATTACATATGTATTTAGCTATATACATATATAACATATATATATATATATCCTGGTGTCAATTTAGATGTGTTCGATAGATTCAAAGGTGTTGATGCCAAGTTCAAGGAACATCTAGTCAGTGATGTTCGGGGAATGCTACAGCTGTACGAAGCAGCGCATCTCGCAACACCCTTCGAAACTATATTGGACGAAGCCTTGAGTTTCACAAGGTATCACTTGGAATCTTTGGCCGGCCAACAAGCTACAGCTCCTCATATCTCAAGACATATACTTAACGCATTGTATAAACCTCGGTTTCTTAAGATGGAAATAATAGCTGCCCGGGAATATATTCATTTCTATCAAAAAGAAGGTCATGATGAGACATTGCTCAAGTTTGCGAAGCTCAACTTCAACTTTTGCCAGCTACATTACGTTAGAGAGCTAAAAACTCTCACCAAGTATGTTGGCCTACTTTTATTCATATTTCCCGGTGAATTTCTTATATGTACATCCTTTAGTACTTTACCAAAACTCATGAGATTCCGACTAAAAACAGAGAGATAACAAGTAGATAGATTTATATATCTTATACATTAATTTAGATCTCATCTTACTTTAGGCTTGACCTGTAGGATTGCCCATCTCGAATTAAATCCCTCTTTTAGATTTTTTTTTTTTTATCAGGCAACATACTCATGTCGGGTCAATTGGAATAACATCTGTTATCATATAATTTTTAGTGAGCTTTCAATTCAAAACCTGTAGGTAATATGTTGATTGGTATGTGTCTTTTATATTATATTTTAATATAATCTTAGATGTAAGATTCTTATAATATTTTCTATTTAATGTTTTTGTGGTTGAAGATGGTGGAAAGACATTGATCTTCCATATAAGCTACCTTACATCAGAGACAGGCTTCTAGAGACCTTTATCGGTGTCATGGCGGTGTATCTCGAGCCACACTATTCACTTGGGAGAATTATAGCCACTAAAGTTTCCCAAGTGATAGTAGTTATGGATGACACCTGTGATGCATATGGAACTTTCTCTGAAGTTAGAAGTCTTATTGATTCTTTGGAAAGGTAGTTTACTAAGTATGAATCATGTGGTCTTATAATGACGTCATTTTTTAACGAGCACATGCATGGGAAAATCCTTAGGTGGGATCCTGGTGCCATTGACAAACTACCGAGCTGTTTAAGAATCGTCATCCAAAGTATAGTTGAAACAATGGAAGATATTGAAAGAGAAATGAAGCCGCGAGGAAGATCCTCGAGTGTGCAAGACACCGTAGAAGAGGTACACCAACAATTTTAGGGTTTAGTTTTAATCAATGTCCATATAAATTAATGTTTGTGTTTAATATTGAGAATTTTGCAGATTAAGATCATGGGGAGAGCGTACGCTGAAATATCAAAATGGGCACGAGCAGGTCACGTTCCAACCTTTGATGACTATATTGAGCTTGGGCTTGACTCGTCAGGGATTAGATGCTTTGCAATGTACAGCTTTATATCGATGGAAGATTGTGAGGAGAATCAAACGAACGCGTGGTTCAAATCCAAACCCAAAATGTTACGAGCTTTAAGTGTTATATTTCGTCTTACAAACGACATAGCCGGCTTCGAGGAGGAGATGAGGAGAGGAGAAGTGGTTAATGGGGTGAACTGTTACGTTAAGCAACATAATGTTACCAAGGAATTGGCGGTTCGAGAAATTAAGAAGATGATTAGAGATAATTACAAGATAATGATGGAAGAGTTCTTGACGATAAAAAGTGTGTCACGTCCGATTCTGGTCCGGTGCTTCAACATTGTACGATTGGTCAATCTGTATTACGAGGAGGGTGATAATTTCACCAATCCCAATGGCAAGCTCAAAGATCTCATCACATCTTTGTTCTTCCATCCTCTTCCGCTTTGAAGACTTGGCTCCTTGCCGAAAAATTCATCTACATTTCTCTTTCCATTATTATTGATGATTGTTAATTTGCTCTATGCACATATTTTTCCATTAAATTTTAATTCCTGGGGTTTCAATTAGTTTTTACTATTTTAATTTATTTTGCATAGAAGTTTTTTTTATAACTTTCACTACCCACAACGACAAGGAAAGTTGACCAAAAGAATGAAATAATATCATAATTCATGTTTATATACGTTATACTATTCAATTCTTAATTCATGTTTATATACGTTAAACTATTCAATTCTTAATTATGTTTCTTTGCAAATAATATTAAATTACACACATGAGTTCTTGAACCAAGGAACGTATAAGTTCAAAAAATAGACTGGAAAGCAAAACTTTGTTATACTTGTTGAGTTCTTATGTAGGATCCAAATCTTGTAGATAAGCAACAATATATAATGGGCGGTGAGATTAAGACTGAAAGTATTTTTTTGACCACCGGATGGACCGTACGGATTTCCACAATTCGATACGGTGTGGTTGTTAGTGCCTTAGTGGCGGTGGTGACCATTATGCAGCCATTTAACTATTTAGGGTTGGAATTTGGCTCATGAGGTTTTACTACACATCAAGAAATTATTTGGAGACAGAGCATCGATCTTCTGCTGGTCGGGTTTTAGAATTTCATAAAATCAAATTTTGGTTAATTTAGATGGGTTTCTTTCCCCAATTCTTCGTTATGAACAATTCATTATTTTGGTCAACTTAATTGTCTATGACTCTATGGGCAGTTACATAATGTTACTATCATATTTGCTGTCAAGACTCTTGAGATATGGCATATATGGACTTTTGTACGAGAACCTAAAGTTCTAACCAACACATGATATAAAGGACTAATTGCTTTTCTTTTCATTTGGTCTTACAACAACAAAACACAATATACTACTTTGACTTAAAATAATTGATCTTTTATATGAAACACTAATTTATCTCAGTATGAACTATGAAATCTATTTCCTAGTTGAAAAGTTTAAATATTTTGAACTTTTTGATCAAGTTAAATATCTATAATCTAACTAAGGCCCAGAATATACCAAATATGAAATATATTTATCAAGGCCATGTCAATTTTCTTGGAAGGCATGTACAAAGTTTTTACTGAAAACATATTTGATGTGTAAAAAAATATTTCTAAAAAAATTTAGAACCCAAATCATATAAATATCAAACTTGTCTTCAATCAAAAAAATAATATTCAATCAGCGTTTTCTTTCAAATACACACAACACACTATTTGTACACGCTTAAAGACAGCTTTGCTAATGTACAATATCCATGTAAGTAATAGAGACCCATGCATGCATGACAGCATATTTCCACTTCACAAGTAACTACGTAGGAAGCTCACTTCACCTGAAACCAAACAAGCCATCCACAAATTCTATTCCCTCATTTATTGTCTTCTTTATTTCTCTATATATACAATTTCACTTAACCACTGACTCTATAACTCAAAACTTCTAAACTAATTCGCACAGTTCTATATACACTCACAAACACACACACACACAATATAGTGCTACTAAAATAACCTTGTATTAATTATGGAAAACACTTACGTTGGCCAACGAGATTACCGCTTCAACGTTAACCAGTTGTCCTACAGAGGCATTCGTCGGAGGAAATGGGGCAAATGGGTATCGGAGATCCGAGAACCCGGTAAGAAAACAAGGATTTGGCTTGGAAGCTACGAGACGGCCGAGATGGCTGCAGCGGCCTACGATGCTGCGGCTCTTCACCTCCGAGGACGTGGGACCAATCTCAACTTTCCGGAACTCGTCGACAGTTTTCCTCGGCCGGAAAGCTCTAGTTCGGAGCACATTCAAGCGGCTGCACAAGATGCAGCACTTATGTTTAAACCAGGTAGGTTGAGTGAACCAGCTCTCGAGTCTGGTCAAGGACTTTCTCGAGTAGGATTGTCTCCGGATCAGATTCAAGCGATTAATGAGTCTCCATTAGACTCGCCGAGGATGGGGTGGATGCAGGATTTGGAAGTTGCTGACTACGAAGAATTATACGGACAATTTTTTGGTCAGCACGATAGGGATGAGTTTTTTGAAATGCAGCAATTTCAGTCCATATGGAATTCTAATAATTGATATACGTTCGCTTAATTGCTTAACCATTTGATTTTTTTTTTAATAATGTCATATCATCAACCAAGGTTTTTCGATTATATTCAGTAAAGTATAATAAATTTTCGACCCTTACTGTTTTTCTTGGGTTCAATTTGTAATCTCTTAACAATGATGATGTCATAAATACCAATATGATTAATTCAAATTTTCAATATATATGTAATGTTTTGGTTCCTTGTCAGTCAGATAGTATCATATGGTTTATACGAGAAATAAATATAAACCAAGGAAAAAACTCAATCCAAGAAAAAAAAATGTTATCTTATAAAAACTTAGAAAAAAGGGTGGTTACCTTGTGCTTCGTCTTCGGTTTTCGTTGTGGTATTCGTTAAATTGGAATAAGACTAACTCCGAAAAATAGGTAAGATTATAGACCAAAAACCTGAAACTCCTATGGTTTATTAAAAACAAAATTATTTGATGAAAGTCCATTATGTAGACACATATAACCCATAATATATACACACGAGCTGACGTGCACGTACCAATTCGTACTATGGCCGCCTCAAAAGTACAGGTTTATTCCATATTATAGTGAGCATGAGTCCGTTGAAAAGCTTTGATTACCTAAAGATATACTATAATCAGTATCAATAACAACTGTTGCAGTCAATATTATATTAGTATGAAATGTTTTAATTGTCCCATACGTTCAGTTTTCTGTTAGGCCTAATTGCGTGAAATTATAAATTAAAGTTTTAATTAGATCATAATGTAAAAGCATGAATTTGACTCTTTAGACACGTTTAAAAAAGCAAATTTCGAGACTCCAGTAAGTGATGATGACTAGAAAATTCTTTTATTAAATATAAATTAGAATAATCGCAATAGCGTTGGTATGGTACACTCCGTGTGGGGACAGAAGAGACGATTCCAATATGCCGTCAGAATCTCCTGTGGACCTACTATACATTGACATTTCAGCTTCAGCAAACACTTTCTTATCCTTAATATTATCTTCAAAAGTTTTGATATGATTTTTTGTTAACCGGCTAAATAAATACTTTAAAGAACTTCCTTATATTAATTGATACGATGATGATCAATCTTTTTTCATTTTTTTGTGGGTACAATGATGATTAATTCTTAGTATCAAAATGTGATGGATATGGTGATATAAGTGTGATTCTATTCTATAATCCACTATATGTAGGTTATTAATGAAACATTGTTTGAAGAATTACTGTACAAGTTCTCGTAGATCATTTGAGATCGTGGTCAACTTCATTTTTTACAATGCCTTACAACTTTCAGACAGGGCCGGCCCTGAAAATTAATGGGCCATAGCAATTTGATAATTAGTCTTTGTTTCGCTGTCAGAGGTTTATGACCATCGAAAACAATGATAGGTTGAAATGTGTAAGTGTAACGTCATGTTTGTTTGTAGTGAATTTAACATGAATTAAAGCTTGAGAGACTCATTTCTGAATATATACGGAGAGGTAGATTTTTGAATATATACAAAATCTGAACTAAAAATTACGGATAAAATACGATTAAGGAAAAGATGAATACGGAGAGGTGGAAGTTGATTTCTTTCTTTAATTCAATAGTTTTTTTTGTCTCTCATTATGGCAGTTCTTATGAGATTTTGAATCCTACGATACCATAATCACGACACTCAAATTTATGAACTGGTATCAGTATCTCTGTCATACCCTGGAGACTTAGTTTATATACAACGAGGATGTTGATAAATAACAATTGATGCAATGCAATGAGCCTATTGAAATTTTGCTGGCAAATTAAAAAATAATTTGATAATTTACCACATGTTGTAATGCAGAAAATAGGTCTCTCCATGCCATGTGTAAGCTTTTAAGTAAAAAATTTGACAATAAAAAAAAATACAATAAATTTGTGAATTGGAGAAGGGCGTTGGTCTCTGATTGGTTGATGAGATATTTTAGATATTTATCTCACCGTTATGAGTTCAAACTTAATTATTTTATACCAAAATTCATCATATCTACATATATATTTTTGCAGCTATTTTGTGAAATAAATCCTATAATTGGAACTTATTTACAATACGTACCACTGGATTTTAATGTTTGTTTTTGATAATTAGAAAAAAAATCTTCAAATTAAATATTTGACATTTAACAATCTTCCCTAAATCTCTCCACATTAACTAC
>Ga0041059_1001634_pt1 | contig 17551 bp, 15 predicted proteins | sample AraColnosormetaG_FD_56232 | JGI IMG/M metagenome (GOLD analysis project Ga0041059, IMG submission 56232) | Arabidopsis roots microbial communities from North Carolina, USA - Col MF nosort | ecosystem: Host-associated > Plants > Roots > Unclassified | place: USA: North Carolina | collected...
AAAAAAAAAAAAAGAAGAAGATATAATCTTGTAAGAAGAGAGTTTTAATTAATAAAAAAAAAAATCTAAAACAACCAGTTTTACGTGGCTGGTTAAATAATGGACTATAGAGTATTCCAGTCGGAACAATCGAAATGTAAGCTTACACATAAATATACTTATTTTTGTCGTTTTGGTTTCTAATGTTTTTATGTTTCATTTATTCGACCAAACATATAATTTAAGCTGATTAGATTATTCCGGATCTTTTATTAATCATAATCTAAAGAACTTCTACAAAGCTAAACAAACATTTATGCTCACAATGAGAATCGCCAATACAGAGGGAATTAAACAAACACATAAGCAAATGCGGGAATTGAAGAAAACTCAAGAACAACTTGGTCGAATTCACTGGTAAACGAGCTCAACAAAAAAAAGGAAACTAATTTTCTATAAACATTTTAAAAGACACGAAGCACAAACATTCCTCACATCGACTTTGAAGTAAATGGAACCCTGACAGCGATCCTCACAACGGCTGCAAACCGGTCGGGTGCTGCTCTTGTTGTCAAGAACTTCCACCATTCTTCGATTATGATATTTGAAAGTGTTACCAGGCTTCAGATAAACGTGGAATCCGAATAAGCAATTCCGATGAATAGTGGTGCAACATTCGTTGCACGTGTAGAACCATTCTGACGTATTCACTTCCTTTTCGCATTCTTCACACCAATACTTGTCGTCCGTGTCTTCTCCATAGCAAAGAGTGAGAGGATGTTTATCGTATTTATAGTGTAACTCACTTGGAATCGTAGCGCATTCATAACAAATAGAGTACTCGCAAAGAGTACTACATTGTAGACGATTCTTGGTAAGACCTCTCTTACAACCATTGCAGCGAAAAGGTTCATAGTCGTAATTGAATGGAGCGATGAATAGAGGATGTTCATGGACTTTGTCAATGCTATACTCAGGAACTAAAAAGCAAGGGACATCTATCTTAAACCAATGAATCTTGCAGTTCTTTTCAGCGCACTTATACTTGAAACCAGTGGACGTTCGAGAACAAGCTGAACATTGCAGATTACCATCAGTGGGTAGAGGAGATGGGTCGAGGATGATAGAATGATTATGCAATGCATGATCCACTTTCTTAGGTAGACAAGCACACACTACGTGGAGAAAAAAGTCACATTGCATACATTTGTAGAAATCATGCAAGTGGATAGGAAGGACACACGCCTCGCACTGCTTCCTTGCGTCTCGTACACTATCATACTTCTCCAGCTTTAGATGATGTTCATGACTAAAATGTTCTATCAAACCATCACCTACATTCTTGAATGGTGCAATATCTTCAATTACACCAGGTTCTTCGGGTTCCCATTCGAGTTCTTTTCCATCCCATACCATTACATGTGTTGCACATTTGGTATGAAGTACGTAAGAGCAATCCTCGTCTTTACAAGAATATTGACCATATTTAATGTCAACTGTCTTGTAGCAGACCCGGCATAACGAATTTGGGGGTGGAAGGTAAGGAGAAAAAGAGAGACGATGAGGATGACGTGTGATCTTTATGACGCGTGGTAAATCAACACAATATTGATGTACCACATAATTACATTGGAAACAAGCATAACTTGCTTCCGACGCATTGACCAAACCACAAGCATCACAAGGAACTAAGAGTGGACGAGGGAAAAGGACGAGTGAATGGTGATGGCCTTTTGGGTTTTCAATAGTAAGAGGGGGTTTGGTTTGTGTGCACATAGTATCCAAACAAAAGTTACAAATAGAACACCGATAGAAAACTGTCATTCTTGGATGTGAACTTGGTGTTGGTATGTATTTCCCACACCAAGTGCAGTTATCAAATATGTTACCCCATCCAGACTTACCAGGATCCGATGTGCCTTGGTCTTCATAAGGGCCTTGTTCGCTCATATTGCTGCCGTCGATGATATTGTCATGCTTTCCATAGGTTAAAAAGAGAGGATGTTGGAGGTGAAAAGGATGTAATATTTTTCTAGGAATATTAACACATTCTTCGTGGAAATCCACATCGCAGATGGTGCAGTGGTAATGGAAACCCCGAGAAGAAGTGGATACTTGCTTCCCGCATGTAAAGCAATTGGACTTAGTGTTTTTGCTGAGTTTAGGGGAAAGGGTGTGAGGATGAGTCGGATGAGCCAAACGACATCCTTTTGTATATAAAGCAGCAGGATGTATATTCTTAGGCTCTTCCATTTCTTTTCTGCTTTAGGTTTGATGTATGTTTCTACAAATTGAAGACCACCCAATATATATACACTTTAAGAATTACTCAAGATATACAATTTCATACATTGCAATATTGCATCTCCGTTGGTATTATCACTATTTTGTTTTTTTACATATCAGATCTAGATCCACATCATACTTAATAATTTAAAATGTCAAATTGTGAAAGTCTGTTGAATGAAAGAATATCTCTAATTACTATTAGAAAATGCATTCAGCATATCATCAACCTACATAATATGGCAGAAGACAAAAAGAAAACTTTGTTGATGTGTCGTCAATAAAAGATGATTTAGTGCAACTAGATATAGCAACCAATGGATAAAATTTGATTAAAAGTATCTGTTAATTAGCCATAGATCCAAATACATAATCTTATTACTTTATCAAGATCTCCGTTCGCAAAGGGAGGGCACATGTTCACTTTGACTAGTCAGAGACTTGACACGATAATTCAGATAAGATCTTCATTTCATTTTGTAAGTGAAGTTGGCTCCAATAAGTGACAGTAAATGCAATGAGTCAAGCAAGCTTGCTTCGCTAGGCCATTTGCTTCTCAAGACTTGTCTTGAAAAGACAAAATGTGCATCCAATAAGTGAACATGCATTTGCTTAGAAGACCACGTCAGTTAAATTAATTGTGAGATTCAATGCTAACAAACAAAGCAGGACTATTTCTCCTAAGTTCACATCCAACATTTGATATGGGTTTAATATTCTTTAAAACAATTGCTTAAGTCTTACAAGTGGTGTTTTGTTTTCAGGTTCATTGCAAAGTTCCTATTTAACAAATTGAATGTTTTTTCTTCAATGTTGTTCATGTTCTTCTGAAATAAAGGTCTAACGTTCTAACTTATAGGTGGACTACAAGGGTATATATATCCCATGGTTGAAGTTTACTTTCAACTTTTTAACTTTATATTGTAAGAAAGAAAGTAAAAATTCATGAATATAGACCTTGAGTTTAGAAAAATCTTTAAATATATTAGTAAAACCCTTACAAAAAGGGGAAAAAAACAATGGCTTGAAAACAGGAGCTTAATTATTAGCACCTCCGGCGGTGTTTGCTGTTACTGTATTATGTTTGCTGGTACCTAAACATAAATCAACGGAACCTAAATCGTTGAAGAAGCCAAAACCAATAAAGAAAATCGAGAAAATAATTAGAAACCCTAAATAGAACTCGAAGAATATGGCCAATAATGTTTCTAGCCACCTTCCAACTTCTCCAAAAGAGTCAAACTAGTGAGTAGTGAATTATGTGCTGCCATGTGTCAGTCTACGTGGAGGAGATCATTTGCTTCGATTTCTCTCTTCTTCTCTGTCTCTATCGGTTGCTTAAAAAAAAAAAAAAAGATTTCCTTCGTAAAACCTCTGCTTCTGGTCAATCTATTGACTGAAAATATGACTTTTTCAATTACACAAACGTACGGTATGATACATATGTTCAGTAATGTATGGTATATGAAGATGCTCGATGTATAGTAGTTCCACTCCTGTCTTATATGTCCACGATCTCTATACTTGCAGGCAAATATGGTAATGTTTTAAGGTTCTTACATCCCGCCATCTCCAATGAGACAAGCCGAGAACATAACTTGATTACTGAAGGCACTTTCTCTATCGCAGTTTCGCCTAGAGACATGAACTGAATCTGCGTTGAAATCAAAGGAAAGTTATTCAGCTTCGAGCATCCTCTCATATTAAGGACACTGAGGGATTTCAAGTTGATGTTGTCTGGCAGACTCTTCAGTTTTATGCAACAAGACATGTCCAAGACTTTGAGCTTATGAAGATTCTGTAGACAAGACGAAGGAACTATGACCAAATTTTTGCAGAACCTAAGATACAACTTCTCCAGATTTGTTGCTCTTGATAGGTTTGGAATATCTTTAATCTTTGTGGATGCACTCAGATCCATACGCTTGAGGCTTTTCAGTGGCTGAGAACATAGATAGCAAAACAATATGTATAAATAGAAAGGCATTTTATAAGAGGAGACCAAGAATTAAGATATATAATAAGAAGCTACCTGAATACCTTCCCAGAGCTTCTCCAGCTTGCTATCTCTCATAGTAAGTTCCACAAGAAATTCGGGTCGAAACTTAGAAGGCAAACATTTTTTCGGATACGAATCCCAATGTAGTAATCTAAGTTTACGTGGTAGATAATCCAAACCGTGAGGTAAGTACAACTTGACTGCTTCATCTGGGAAATTCTTGTATAGCCACAAGAATTGGAGATTAGGCATTTTCTCAAAGGCTTTTTCACTTACATACACTTGATCTTCAATTTCAGACATATCTAATGATATTCCTAAAACAGTTTCTGTACCCTGCAAATGTACCACAATTAAGAAAGAAGGCAATTAGTTAGCTAAAAGTGGATTTTGTGATGAGTAGGACTTGGATGGAAAGCATGTCTCAAAAAGCTTACGGTTTCATCTGCAAGAACATCTGAAATCTCCAAAGAATCAACTAGAAACTTACGTTTCCCGGGCTCGTCGAGACACTGTCCCCGAGTGATTTCTTTACCCAATTGTTGTAGCAAACAATGCATGACTATATATCCATCAGCATCTATGTGTATAAGAGATCTGTCAACAAGAACTTTAAGTCCAAATTCTACATCCAATGCACTCTTAGCAAGCAACAGCTTCACACGATCAACATTCTTGCCATTGAATAAGCACGCGATATGAAGAAAGATAGCCTTATCTTTCTCATCTAACCCTTCATAACATACTCTTAGTAGTTTCTCTATTTTCCCATTCAAACTAGTTCTAAGTCGCGGTAGAGCGTTTATCCACTCTTTCTTACTCATCCCTCGCAAAGATGCACCTAAAACGCTGAGACCTAAAGGAAGATATCCTGCAAGTTCCACAACTTCAACAGCTAGATCATTGTATCCTTCTGGTGCCGAGTTTTTTCCGAAAGCACATTGACACAAGATCTTTAAGGCTTCATCTCTAGATGGATAATCCACTTCATATACATGAGTAATCCCATGAGCCTTCAAAAGCTGTCTATCTTCTGTAGTAACTAAAATTCTGGTTCCATTACCAACCCATTGAGTTTGATCTGCCAAGGCACGTAGTTGTTCCAGTTCATCAACATCATCAAGAACAATAAGAGCTTTCTGATTCTTTAGCCTTTCTTGTGCTACACCTAAATGGCTTACCTTTATCTTTCTTTGGGTGGTAATTTCAGAGAGAAACCTTTCTCGTAAATGCAACTTCATGCTATAACCATCGATTTCCTTTCTCCTATAGCTTCCCTTAACATTCTCCATGAAAATGAACAATTGAAAGTCGTCATCATTAGATGAAGAAAGTTGATTGTATAAAATCCTCGTGATAGTGGTCTTCCCTATTCCAGCAGGACCCCAAACACCTATCATCTTCACTTCATTAGACTCTAGACCTAACATTGATTTCAAATTTGCAACATGAGCTTCCAATCCAAGTAAATCTTCGAAATCCGTCGAAGAAGTGAAGCAAAATAGCTCTTCAGAAACATAAGCAACGATCTTTTCAATCATTTTGGCGTCATTGTCCCTGCAACAATTGAAACAAACGAACGAATACACATGATTCAATTTAAAACCTTCATAAAAACGTTTGAATATTAGTGAAACTACTAACCATTTCGAAGAGCACTCGCCGGCAATATTACCAACATTCGTCAAAGCTTGCCTCCATCTCTGCCTCTCTTCCTCTGTTCTCACATCACAAATCTTGTCAAAAGCCTTTCCAAAATCTCCAGTCTGTTTTCTTACACTAGATGGATCCACATCATAGAAAATCGGCACCAATGTCTTCCCAACAACTTCCCTGCACTCCATGATCTCGACCAATTCGTCTAAGCACCAGCACGAACCAGCGTAGTTCTTGGAAAGAACAACAATGAAAATCTTTGATTCCCATATAGCTTGTTTAAGCTCAGGCCATATGGAACGACTTCTCTTGATTCCACCATCTTTAAATGCATCAATTCCATTATGTTGCAGCTCCTTGTGTAAATGACTTAGAAAGTTTCTACGTACATCTTCCCCGCAGAAGCTAGGGAACACATGATAACTATGGCGATCAGAAAAAGAAGACGAGGACGAAACAGAAGCCATTAAAGAGTTATCCTTTTAGTTATTTTTTTCTTTCTCTGCGGCATGTTTACACTATAGAGTTACTTATCAAATTTATACATTCCTTATTCTTCCTATTGGTCAAGTTTGGGCGTGTGCGGTCGATTCAGCTAAAGAATCTGATGTTGATCAGTAGACGTCGATCGATAATAAAGTCAACAATAAATATGGCAATGAATAAACCAGTTACCCAAACAAAACAAAACAAATCACCAAAAGAAAAACAAAACAAAACAAAAATATGATGAATGATCAACACGCTTTAATTAGATAGGATATAAATCAAACGCTTTCTTACTTCAGCTGATGTTTATAGAATGGTATATAATATTGTACGTTTCAAAATCTTGCAAGAGAAGATTTTGATTTTCTTGTTCGTCAAGGATCTCGCGACATAATTAAGAAGCGTTTTTTGGAGGAAAAAGAACAAAGAGTTCAATAGGGCTGAGTCAAGCTTTTACTTCTTTACATTCTTGCCTAGGCTCGCAGCTTAGGACTGAGTCAATAGTCCTACACTGCATTGGCAGACCGATTCCAATATTAGTTTTGTTGAACTTGTTGATCTTATATTAACCTGTTAACCAATCAGTGAACTCGAGAATGATCTCAGGGTAACTAAAATATAGTGAGATATTACCAAAACTTTTTTAAAATTATATAACTTAGAAATTACCAAAACTTTTTAAATACTAAATTATATAACTTAGTCTTACTTAGTATATCTGCTTGTTTGTCAGATAACAATACTTCAAATCGTATTCCTATTGGTTTTGTGGTGTAAAGACCCTAACGTGAAGGGTTACTTAAGGGAAAACAAAAAATTGAACCGAAACAGAAAACATAGCATTTTATGAACAAAAGACAGAGCAAGTATACGTTGAATGCGAAGGTTGTTTAAGCTTCCTAATTTCCGCTATTTCCTTCCTGTTGGAGAATTAAGAAGAGATTAAACAAATCCTAATTTCCGCTATTTCCTTCCTGTGATCATATTAATATATTGTATATATATATAGTACTAATCAGACAATTGAACCAAACTTAATATATCTTGTCTTACATTGGAATTTGGGTAAGGTTGATTGAGAGGAGCTATTTAAGCTAAAGGTCGGTGAGATTCGAGAAAAAGGAGAGACAAAGAGACCAATCACTTTTTGAAGAAGAACAAAAGCAATTTGCTTAAAATCTGACATGTCCTTACTGGCATTTGAGTGTCATCCACCACCTTCAATCTCCTTGTGTGTATACTAAAGTCTAAAGCTATTAAAGAACCAAAAGAGAGAATCTTCATTTAGTCAAAAGCACTTCGAAAAACAAAAGCCGAAAGTAAGCGAATTACGTAATCTATGACCTGAAAGAGAAACATATGAATGTATTTCGATTAACAAACCCAAAAAGGGAAAGCAAAATGGGAAAACTACAAAAGAAATAGAAAACAAAGTGTGAATTGACAGGAGTTGCTTCTAAATCAAGTTAAGTATCCAAAAAAGAAACGAAAAAAAGAAAAAGAAATTATGGCTTTAACTCGAAATATGTTCAAAAACTGAAATCTTTACACTCAATACAAAAATTAAAATGCACAAAATTCTTTAACATTGATTCGATAGCACAGTTTTGAATGTGCATGCAACAACTTAGGCATCTATCATATTTTTCTCTCATTCTTAAAGTATCTTCAGTGAATATACAGTTCATATTTACTATTTTTACATGTATAAACATAAAACACAGGCTCTTTCCTATCAGATACACCTAAAATAATTTACCTCCTACTTTTTGATTCTTTCACACTTTTTTTCTTAACATATAATAAGCCACTAATCCTGCAAATCAAACCTCTTCTTTCTTTATACACTCTCTCTCTCTTTCTCTCTTTTCACAAAGCCATCTTGAGGCAAACTCATCACCTCAGTTAAATCCTATGCATGCATTGAAACAACAGTTTTAATAAGAAAAACAAAATGGCAACAACCCGGAAACTGGTAGTAGAAGTAGTAGACGCAAAGGATCTTACACCAAAAGACGGTCATGGAACGTCAAGTCCGTACGTTGTCCTCGACTATTACGGCCAAAGAAGACGGACACGAACCATAGTACGTGACTTAAACCCTGTTTGGAACGAGACACTCGAGTTCAGTCTCGCAAAGCGACCATCTCATCAGCTCTTTACCGATGTTCTTGAGCTCGACATGTACCATGACAAGAACTTTGGACAAACCCGGAGGAACAATTTTCTTGGTAGGATCCGACTTGGGTCCGATCAGTTTGTTGGTCAAGGAGAAGAGGCTTTGATATATTATCCTTTGGAGAAGAAGAGTTTGTTTAATCTTGTACAAGGTGAGATTGGGCTTAGGGTTTACTACGCCGATGAAAAGCCTCCTCCTTTGAAACCGACGGTAGCTCCTCTTGAGACGGTGGTGGAGGAAAAGACGGAGGAGACGAAGGCGGAAGGTCCAGACGAGTCTAAGCCACCACCAGAGACTAATGACATTCCTGCTGAAGTGAAAGAAACCGTGAAACCACCACAACCACCACCGGAGGAGAGTTCACCAGCCGAGGGTCCCAAGCCAGACGAGGAAGCCTCACCACCTTTACAAGAAAACGCTACGGTTGGTGGAGAAGAACCACCGGCGTCGGAATCAGATAAGAATGAAGCAGAGGCGAAACCCGTGGAGGAGCCACCGCAGAATCAACCAGATGGTGAAGATATTGTGCTTGAGTCAGAAGATACAATGAGTTGGGCTTCGGCGCCGCGATCACCGTTACCGGAAGTTATCATTTCAAGATCTGTATCCGGTTCCATACCCGAAACCAAAAACGGACCACAACCACTACGGAGAAGCGTATCGGAAACTGCAAGCTACACATCAGAGATCTCCGACGTATCAACGATCGAACGATCCACGTTTGATTTGGTGGAGAAGATGCATTACGTCTTCATCCGCGTCGTGAAAGCTCGGTCTTTACCAACCTCCGGGAGTCCAGTCACAAAGATCTCACTCTCCGGCACAATGATTCAATCAAAACCGGCTAGAAAAACCTCTTGCTTCGAGTGGGATCAAACGTTCGCCTTCCTCCGTGACTCACCGGATTTATCTTCCTCTCCAATTCTGGAGATATCCGTGTGGGATTCATCGACGGGAATCGAAACCAGCCAATTCCTTGGTGGAATTTGCTTCGACGTGTCAGAGATTCCGCTCCGAGACCCGCCGGATAGTCCATTAGCGCCGCAATGGTACCGTCTCGAAGGTGGTGGAGCTCACAACAGTGATCTAATGCTTGCCACGTGGACAGGAACTCAAGCAGACGAATCATTCCCCGACGCGTGGAAAACTGATACAGCCGGAAACGTGACCGCACGAGCGAAGGTTTACATGTCGTCGAAGCTGTGGTATCTACGCGCTACCGTGATAGAAGCACAAGACTTGTTACCGCCTCAGTTAACGGCGTTTAAGGAAGCGTCATTTCAGTTAAAAGCTCAGTTAGGTTCCCAAGTTCAGAAAACCAAATCCGCCGTTACTCGTAACGGAGCTCCGTCATGGAACGAAGATCTACTCTTCGTAGCCGCCGAACCTTTCTCCGATCAGCTTGTTTTCACGTTGGAGTATCGAACATCGAAAGGACCAGTCACCGTCGGAATGGCTCGCGTGCCACTCAGCGCAATCGAGAGACGCGTCGACGATCGCTTGGTTGCTTCGAGATGGTTAGGATTGGAAGATCCAAACGACGAGAAGAGAGGAAACAGATCTAGAGTTCACATTAGGCTTTGCTTCGACGGAGGTTATCACGTGATGGACGAGGCGGCGCACGTGTGCAGTGATTACCGACCTACGGCGAGGCAGTTATGGAAACCAGCGGTGGGAATCGTCGAGCTCGGTATAATCGGTTGCAAAAATCTATTACCGATGAAGACGGTTAACGGAAAAGGATCAACGGACGCGTACACGGTGGCGAAATACGGTTCTAAATGGGTCCGTACCCGAACCGTGTCGGATTCTTTAGATCCGAAATGGAACGAACAGTACACGTGGAAAGTATACGATCCGTGTACGGTTTTGACTATAGGAGTCTTCGATAGCTGGGGAGTATACGAAGTCGACGGTGGAAAAGAAGCCACGCGTCAAGATCTAAGAATTGGAAAAGTACGTATACGTATATCGACGCTGGAGACTGGTAAAGCGTATAGAAATACGTATCCGTTACTGATGTTAGTTAACGGCGGCGTTAAAAAATTGGGAGAGATAGAATTGGCCGTTAGATTCGTGAGAACAGCTCCACCGTTGGATTTCTTACACGTGTATACTCAACCGTTATTGCCTTTGATGCATCACATTAAACCGTTGAGTTTGTTTCAAGAAGATATGTTGAGGAACACTGCAGTGAAGATCTTGGCCGCACATTTGTCACGATCTGAGCCGCCTTTAAGGCCGGAGATAGTACGGTATATGCTCGACGCCGATACTCATACTTTCAGTATGCGTAAAGTCAGAGCAAATTGGCTTCGGATAGTGAATGTAGTCGCCGGAATGGTCGACGTGGTGCGGTGGGTTGATGACACCCGTTTCTGGAAGAATCCGACATCAACTTTACTAGTTCACGCACTTGTCGTGATGCTGATTTGGTTCCCGGATCTTATCGTACCGACATTAGCGTTTTACTTGTTCGTGATTGGTGCGTGGAATTATAGGTTCAGGTCACGTGCTGCTCTACCACATTTCGATCCAAGACTCTCGTTAGCTGATGCAGCTGATAGAGACGAGCTCGACGAGGAGTTTGACGTCGTACCGAGCAACCGACCACCGGAGATGGTTCGGTTGAGGTACGATAAGCTACGAAACGTCGGAGCTAGAGTTCAAACGATTCTTGGTGAAGTGGCTGCGCAAGGGGAGAAGATGCAAGCTTTGGTGACGTGGCGTGACCCACGAGCGACTGGTATATTCGTGGGGCTGTGTTTCTTTGTGGCGTTGGTGTTGTATCTTGTGCCGACGAAGATGGTGGCTATGGCGTCAGGGTTTTATTACTTCCGGCATCCTATTTTCCGTGATCGGAAACCTTCTCCGGTGTTAAATTTCTTCCGGCGACTACCATCATTATCTGATCGGCTCATGTAATATTGTTTTTTTTTTTGGAGGGGATGTATATATAGTTTGGGTCGTTTAACCTTGTTGGGCCTTATTGGGTTATAATGGGCCACTAAATGGATTTTTATATGATTTCCTATTATAGGTGCTGTGTTTGACCATGTCTAAAACAAAGAAGTGTTTGGTATGACAAAATTGATGAACCTACTTTTTGAGCAGAGTGGTAAATGTGCGGAAATAAGCACACAAGGAAATCGTTGTTGGTGACTAACAAAAGGAGTTATCCACTGCCCAAGCATTACCAACTACCACCAACCAAACTCAATTTGGAAATTTCAAAGGTCCATTAGTCAAAGCAGCATTAAGTCATTCAGTAATCAACAAATATATTCATATGAAACCCAAAATAAAATAAAATAAACACTTTTCAAGAAAAAAATAAAATACTGAGTACTAAACTGGAAACCCTTTATAAGCAAAAAGACCAAAAGTTAAAAGTTAATTAAGATTTGGTTTAAGGCGCTTTGCTTTATTAGAGAGGAAGGAACGAACCATCATAGAAATCTCTCCTTCGTTCAAGTTTTTCTCTACTGTGTTGGTTGAGCAATCGAGTGATGGTTATTGCGGTGGCGACGACGAGCTCCATTGTTTCCGGAATCAAGCTTTCAGGGATCTTAACTTCGTTCAACGCCGTAGATGATGCGTCCAGTAGTTGCGGAAGAAGCAACTTGACCGGAGTTAGAATTTTTCCGACATTGAGTCGGCGACGATTCTCATCGATCGGAGCTGTTTCCCCAATTCGTGGGGATGCTCAATCTTCCTTTAGTCGCAGGTAAAGCCTCGATTTTTGGGTTTAGGTGTCTGCTTATTAGAGTAAAAACACATCCTTTGAAATTGTTTGTGGTCATTTGATTGTGCTCTTGATCCATTGAATTGCTGCAGCTCTTTCGCTTGCTCTCAGAATCTCGGTTTGAGCGGTGGATTTAGTGCAGCTGAAGCTCTGCCACCTGCTTGTGCAAATGCTAGCCCTTCTTCCATTAAATCTTTCAACCAGGTGACTCTTCATTTCTATTTTCAGGATAAGTTTGTGGTTTGATGATCCCTTGTTTCTAAGTCTCTTGATTTGTGAACAATTCAGGGTTTTTATATATCTGTATCTGTATTTCTGAGTTGGGTTGAGTTATTGGCTTCATGCTGACTAAACATGTTTGGCCCTGTGTGTTCTTCGAATTTCATTTTAATTGCTTGATGGGTTTTATTGACTTGAGTAAAAGTGTACTACTTTATAGGTTTTAAAAGAGTTTTACTTTTGGTGATTTTCCAATGGCTTTGAAGAGAGAGATTTAAATCATGGGGTTACTATGTTCTCATACTGCGTTTGCTCTGTTCTGTTGTTTTTCTTTCAGTTGATTGAAACCTTGATTGATCGGGTTGATCTATCTGAAACTGAGGCTGAATCATCTCTTGAGTTTTTGCTGAATGAGGCAAACGAGGCGCTGATCAGTGCCTTTCTAGTTCTTCTGAGAGCTAAAGGAGAGACATACGAAGAGGTAAGTATCCATTAAGTCAATCTAGGCTTATAATAAAAAAGTATACATAATCCTATATTACTGCACTTCAATAAGTTAACTCAACGTTCACTTTAATTCGGATATTGGGTAGATTGTGGGGTTAGCTAGGGCAATGATGAAGCATGCCAGGAAAGTGGAAGGATTAGTTGATGCTGTGGACATAGTTGGAACAGGTGGTGATGGAGCAAACACAGTCAATATATCAACTGGATCTTCAATACTTGCTGCAGCTTGTGGTGCAAAAGTAGCAAAGGTATAACGAATGAGAAAATCCTTAAAAGAAACGATATATTTAAATTTTGACTATCTGCATTAATGCTAAATGATCTTCGTCTGGTCGTCTAACTAATGGATACTTATTTTGCAGCAAGGGAATCGTTCAAGTTCTTCTGCTTGTGGAAGTGCTGATGTACTAGAGGCACTAGGAGTGGTTCTGGACTTGGGACCAGAGGGCATTAAAAGATGTGTTGAAGAAGGGGGGATCGGTTTTATGATGTCACCAATGTATCATCCAGCTATGAAGATCGTTGGTCCTGTTCGGAAAAAGCTTAAAATTAAAACTGTTTTTAACATATTGGGACCTATGCTTAATCCTGCTAGAGTTTCTTATGCTGTCGTTGGTGTATACCACAAAGATCTGGTACATTTACTTATTGCTGAAATTAGTTTGTTCATCAACAAAAACAAGACATTTACTTACCATTTGCTTGTGTGGTTTCATAGGTTGTTAAGATGGCAAAGGCACTGCAACGATTTGGAATGAAAAGAGCACTGGTGGTTCATTCATGTGGTCTAGACGAAATGAGTCCGTTAGGTAAGATTATCTCTTCCCAAAATTGATTACTTTTATTATTGAACAATTATTAACCAATCATGGCTTAACGAAAAACAGGAGGAGGACTAGTTTATGATGTAACTCCGGAAAAGATCGAAGAATTCTCATTCGACCCATGTAATGTTTCCTCTAGCTTTTTATCCCTTCTCTAAAATGAATATTGCAGATGCAGCTTAATGAAATTGAAGCTTATTTCTTTTTGACAGTGGACTTTGGTATTCCTCGTTGTACTCTTGAGGATTTGCGAGGTGGAGGTCCAGACTACAATGCGGATGTGCTAAGACGTGTGCTTTCAGGGGAAAGTGGAGCAATTGCGGATTCATTGGTATGTTTTGATTTGCCGATTCAACATTCTCTGAACTTCTGCAATTTGTTCATCCTTTTTTTTCAAAATCTTGTTTCAGATCCTAAACGCAGCTGCAGCTCTTCTGGTTAGCAACCGAGTTCAAACGCTAGCTGAAGGAGTAACCGTGGCACGTGAAGTACAATCGTCTGGGAAAGCTATCAAGACGCTTGATTCTTGGATAAACATCTCAAACTTAGCTCAGAAATCTCAGTGACCAGAAGAGGCTTATGATATTGTTGTATTCAACGGATCACCTTTGCAAGCAATTGTAGATGAAGATGGAGGCAATGTGCCAAAGGAAGAAGCTGGAGTTATTTGTAACTTAAGTTTTCTTTGTCAAACAATAAAGAGAAGAGACCGGAGCGAGCTCTATACACATTCATCATGTAAACACTACAACAATAATCTTTAATAAAATGAATAAATCTGTTTTACTCAAACGGAGTTCAGATTCATCATTGGGATACAAATCAAACCTAAGTAGTAAGTAGAAAAACAAAATTATAAAATTAGTCCTAACATTGAATCACAGACCATAATCTTGTTCCGAAGTTCTTCACTAATTCTGCAACTACACCTAAAATATCATCATCGTCATGGTGTCTATTCTTTGGAGACTTTCACACGCATCTCTGTCGGTTTGATGAGCTTGAACGTACAAACATCTCCGACCAGTAAACCTAACTCCTTGGCCAAACGACTCCATCCACCAGAGAATCTTGATTGTACATCAGTGACCACATATGTAACATCCCATGACTTCTTTCCTCTCGGATAATGAATCTTGAACATCGTTGTCTCAGTTGGCATATGCATATCCACAAATTTCTTTGGGATCCCCTGAATCACAGATTTTCATTAGATTAATACACACTTTTATACATAGCCATTTCGACAGTGTGTCACTGGTCTTGTCTTGCTTAATCTTACCAAGAACAGAAGGTGTGATTTCTTTATGGTGAGCTTGAATTCTGGAATAAGAGATGAAGTACCGGCTTCAGAGTCGTTACTAACAGTTTCCACCTTCTTCTTCTTACTCGTCTTGGATTTTTCGGTTTTATCGGCTTCCTTCTTTCTCAAGTTAAGCTCCTGTTTCTGCGTCAATCTCCCACTTGTAGATTCAGCTGTTTTGTGACAAGGATGGCTCGATTCAGACCAAGACTCTATCTCTTCTTCCTTCTTCACATCTTTGTAGATGCTCTTCCTCTCTTCTCTCTTGTTCCGACCTGTTTGCATCAAAATCAACCACAGAAGTAACTAATGACTGTATTCTTCTTCTTCTTCTTCTTAAGCATAAAGAAAGCAATAACATAGATGATGAACACTTACCGGAACTAGAAGTAATGGTTTTTCTTGGTCTAAGCATCTCCGTACCATCTGCCTCGAATATGGTTACATTAAAGCACATATTTGCCTCATGAGTGAAAGTAAGATACTCGTTTTCACCCAAACCGTTGTCATTCACAAACTGGTTCCATCCACGATCTTCCATGTAGTGAAAATTTGGGTTCTTGGAGATTTTAACTTGCCATGACCTTCCCCATGGTACTCTTAAGACCATCTTAAACGATGAAGACTTGTCGGAGATGCTTCTTATCAAGTGATGAGGAATCATTCTCTTCAGAGAGGCAACAAAATCAAGAAATATGGAACATCAGGAAATGGTAAAATGAAGTCACATTCCTCAATTTCAGTGATAAGTACAGTAAATAAAAGTTTACTGATCGATGTACAGTCAAAATCCATTTGGTCCGATCCGATCATTTCACACATCAAAACTTAGTTAAGACCAAGAACAGACAGATCTAAGTTCAGGACACTACAAGAGACACACTGAAGAACCAATAGATTCGATCTTTAATTTAAGAAAAAAGGCTAATAAGAAAATAAGTGATAAGGCTTACCATCATTTCAGTCGAATGATCTTCCCTTCGAAGAATCTTGAAGAATGCTGGATTATCTCTTTCTTCCATAATCTGACCAAAAAAAGCTTTGTTTTTCACCATCTCTGCTTCTCTCCTTCGATATGATCTTTCTTCAAAACCTCTCAGTCTTAACTCTTTAATCCTCTTCACTCTATCTCCTCAGTCACTCACTCGCATCTTCTCTTTTCAACTTTTCTATCTCACTCACTCGCTACTTCTCTTTCTCTCTCTCTGGTTGTGGGCAAAGAATGGGTAAAAAGAGAGGTCTCTTAAAACTTTAATTTCTAAAAACAGCCAAAGTGTTTTATTTTTCTGCATTAACTTTGAAATTAATTTTACTTGTGGTTAGTTGGAAAAGATTCCCATGAATCATTAAACTTTTGTGATTCGTAATTTGATATCGTAATGATACACAGAAACAGCAATATGCTCGTGACTTCCCAGACACGTAAAAAGCAGAGCAAATTCCTATTTTTAGTAACTGAATTCTAAAAAGACAGCGTCATATTTCCATATTTTTTTTTTTGGTTGCATAAACTATTAATTAACTTATACTGTACTAAAATACATTCACGGCAAATTTTGGTTAATCACCCATTTGAAAACCTCATTCCTAATATTTACTAGCTAGTCTGTAGAATGTAGACTTGTGTCCAGCACATACCCCTATTAACTTTATACAAGCTACATGTTTGAAAACTTAGCTAAAAAAATAAAAATACTACAGACTATACATGTTTTTTTTTGGGATCAAACTATAGAATATACATTAGTACTCTAAAATACCAAAAGAAACATGCATATATGTATATTCAGCGTAACAGATACGTATCAATAAATCATTGAAGAAAGGGATCGGATCCAGTCCACATCAACCCTAACTAGTGCGTGTCTCTATAGTTTTCCTTTTTGGGCAATGTATACTTGTCTTTATTATTTGGAAGGAGAAAGCAATGTTATTTATAGAATAAAATACAAACAGAAGTTTGGAATTCAAAAGTAAATTTCTTTTCCTTTTTGCTTGACAATATCTTGAAAACTATAATCAAATGTCACTGGAGACATCAACTAAATGTAACCCCCACACTATACGTAAGAGCCAGCCACTGATAAATTGTGTAAGTTAAAAGTGGTCATTTGTTATTTGTTTCCGTCTAATTCAGAGTAGCAAACAAATACTAAAACCGGATCTGAAATTCTCGGTTAGAGTAACAAGAATCCCGAACCGGGGGTAGTGCATCAAAAGGCAAAAATTGGAAATAAGCAGGTAAAACAAAAAGATATCCGGAATAAAGTTCGGGGGATTGAACCCGACGTGAATCGAACACGCAACCTTCTGATCTGGAGTCAGACGCGCTACCATTGCGCCACGGATCCGGATGTTAGATGTT
>Ga0041059_1001635_pt1 | contig 17543 bp, 11 predicted proteins | sample AraColnosormetaG_FD_56232 | JGI IMG/M metagenome (GOLD analysis project Ga0041059, IMG submission 56232) | Arabidopsis roots microbial communities from North Carolina, USA - Col MF nosort | ecosystem: Host-associated > Plants > Roots > Unclassified | place: USA: North Carolina | collected...
TTTTTTTTTTTTTTAATTTGAATCTATATACTATATAGGAAGAGTGAGTTTTTGTTTGTTTATATAGGAGTATATTTGTTTCTTTATTATCTGATGAGTTGTGTTCAATCCTATAAATGGTTCGAGAAATATCGAGTTCAATCTTAAAATGGAGTATTTTTCTTAGGCATTATTATGACGTTTTCTTTTGTTATAGTCGGAATGTATACATTTTCTGTATAGTCACACTCACATGTTTCTATAGATGTATTTGATGTAAGTGATCTAAGCTCAGTATTTTCAATTGAGGTATATATATGCTGAGTTATTGTTGTCCTTGCGCTTATTTTGATATTATAGGTACTTTGTTTTTTTCTCTTACATTTATAGTTACGTTATAGTCTTATAGACTATTCCCACATTTTTGTGTTTATTTATATCGGTTGTTGACTAATTAGGTTTTAGATGGTACCAAAATGATTTGCAATTCTATGTGGAAATATGAAAGCAAAACAAGTTTACAATACGACTTTTGCCAAGCTCTTAGCATTGTTACGATTATTGGATTCTAACGTTTTTTTCTTCTTTAGGTAAAATGAGGATTTTAATGTTGAGAAAGTAAGCTTCGGATTTATCATGTAATCGTGATGATATGACATTCGATGACTTGGTAGATATGTATAATCCTCGACGTCTCTGTTGTGCATCTAGCATGGTTTATAGGGGCTCATTAAACAGGGTGTAGATTTATACATTTACCATAAGTTTGAAAAATTACAACTCCACGTCAAAGAGAAAATAAAGAAAATAATAAGAATTCAACAAAAACTTTCCCTAGTAACCTCATCATTGGAAGTGTGTCAGTAGCATTTAAATTATCCTTTCAAGGCAAATCTCCAAACTTTTCTACGCGATTTAACTATGCGCGTGACTCCCAAATTTCCTTTCTCGTTTATTATGTAGGTCAAAGTTGCTTTTATCTTGTAATTTTTTTCTTATGTTCGGTCAATTCACTAAAACTCCAGTAATTATTTATCTGTAGTGTAGCGTATGATTATTATTCTGCAAACTCTGCGTAATAGAGACTTTTTAAAAAACAAATGCAGTAGTCCAAACCTACTTTCTAGAAAGAAAAAGAAAAAATGTTCTTTAGTTTCCCTCCTAAACGGTGAAAAGTCTCTTTGTCGCAATTTGTTTACACATATCCTGATAAAACGAGTTTATTGGGCTTTATGTTGGGCTCGTTTATTCAGCAGGTCTGAACCTCAAAACTATATTATAAAGTTTAAGCCCAAAAGGCTTTAAATATGGTATCAACAACATATGCTTATGCTATGCATCATTTTCGCAAACTATGGTGTTGTATGAATTAGTGGGTTGTTCAAGATGTTTTTTCTTAAGCGAAAACCTATTTATACAGTTTGCAATGGATATAAGCTTTTGCAAAGTCTACAAAAGTCACATCTCACCACAAAAAAAAAAGGTCTACAAAATCACATGTATCTTTGGAAAAGTATCCATGCTTAGATATTTCATATTTCTGATCCAATTATCCAAACAAACATGTCAACAGATAAAATTAAAAAAAAAGCTAATCTTTTCAAAATATACAAGTCAAACTGTCAGAATATAACAATTTAGACTAGTTGATAAAAATATATTTTTGAATAAGAACATTTTAGATTAAATTTTGGTACCATAAAATGTTTGATAGAACGACGAAACCATTTTGACATATTAACGGCAATCTCGGGGAAGAAGAAGAAGCGGTAGAGAGAAAACCGATGCTCACAGCGTTTGCAAGTCACGCGCGTTCTCACGTTTTCGCGTTTGTTACCGTCCCAACAATCACGCGCCGCCTCCGTATAAATATCTTACGCCAATCACCTCTCTCCTCTTCTCTTCTCCTAAACGAAACCTTCTCCAATCGACCCAATTCTGTTTCTCGTCGTTGTTATTGTTCGAGCTCTGCGATAATGGGTTCTTCTTCGGTGTTTGGCGAGCAATTACAGTATCCTGCGACTCGGCGTGATGATTCCGTCGTCGATGACTATCACGGCGTCAAGATCGGAGATCCGTACCGTTGGTAAGAGTTCGTTTCCAGCTGCAATTTCTCTTATTATGCTTTTAGGTTTCCGGATGAGAACGATATTTCCAAATGAGATTTTGAACACATCGCTCTGAGGAATTAGCAGACATTGGATTTGACTTGGAGATTGACCTTGAGAGAAATTCCTAAATTGTTCGTGATTTCGTGTGATTTGTTCATTTTTGCTATGATTTAGCGTTGAATTTGTCATTCTGGATTGTTGCTAGGTTAGAGGATCCTGATGCTGAAGAAGTGAAGGAGTTTGTGCAGAGCCAAGTGAAATTGACAGATTCTGTACTTGAAAAGTGTGAAACAAAGGAGAAGCTCCGTCAGAATATAACGAAACTTATTGATCATCCTCGTTACGATTCACCATTCAGGCAAGGGGATAAGTACTTTTACTTCCATAACACTGGTCTACAGGCTCAAAGTGTGCTTTATATGCAGGTATTTGTTGAGATAAAGGCGTTTGTATCAGTGCATACTCTGTTCTAGCTTTGTTTTCTCATTGAATTTGATTGCATTCGGGTTCAGGATAATCTGGATGCTGAGCCAGAGGTTTTGCTTGATCCGAACACTCTTAGTGATGATGGAACAGTGGCCTTAAACACCTTTTCTGTCAGCGAGGATGCTAAGTACTTGGCCTATGGTCTTAGTTCAAGTGGTAGCGACTGGGTGACGATTAAGCTGATGAAAATCGAGGATAAGAAAGTGGAGCCTGATACTTTATCATGGGTATGGTCTTAAAGATGGTACTGACTAGTGGGGTTGATCAATAAAGTTCTACCGTCCAGATTTCTGATAGATTTATGTTCCTCTCGTGGAACAGGTTAAGTTTACCGGCATTACATGGACGCACGACAGTAAAGGATTTTTCTATGGTCGCTACCCAGCTCCCAAGTAAGTACAAGATGTGTTGGAAGAAGCCTTTCGATATAGTTCAGAAAGCTAAGTTGATTTACCAATTTTATCTGTTTTTGTTTTGCAGAGAAGGAGAGGATATTGATGCTGGCACTGAGACTAATTCTAACCTTTATCATGAGCTGTATTACCATTTCATTGGGACGGATCAATCTCAAGATATCTTATGCTGGAGAGATAATGAGAATCCCAAATATATGTTCGGAGCTGAAGTCACTGACGATGGGAAGGTAACACACCAAGTTCTTATGTTGGTTCTTTAACTATGGTTACGCTCTTAAACCTCAAATTTATTTTTTCTGCGCATACTTACGGAAAATCATTTTGATCGTTTCCCTTTTTCTAAATGATGGTCATGACTTCAAACTGTGTTACCTAGTTTTGTAGATCTGGAACTTGGATTCTTAGTTTTAGGTCTAATCAATGTTATTTCTTCTTGTAGTATCTGATCATGAGCATTGGAGAGAGTTGTGACCCTGTCAACAAATTATACTACTGCGATATGACTTCATTGTCAGGAGGTCTTGAGAGTTTCAGAGGAAGCAGCAGTTTTCTTCCATTCATTAAGCTTGTTGACACATTTGACGCGCAATATAGTGTTATCTCAAATGATGAGACTCTGTTTACTTTCTTGACGAATAAAGATGCCCCTAAGTACAAATTAGTCCGGGTTGATCTAAAGGAACCAAACAGCTGGACTGATGTTGTTGAAGAACACGAAAAGGATGTCTTAGCATCAGCTTGTGCTGTCAATGGGAATCACCTGGTCGCATGCTACATGAGCGATGTAAAGCATATTCTGCAAATTAGGGACTTGAAATCTGGTTCATTGCTTCACCAATTACCTCTAGATATTGGTTCAGTATCTGATGTTTCTGCTCGGCGCAAGGACAATACCTTTTTCTTTAGCTTTACTAGCTTTCTCACTCCTGGTGTGATTTACAAGTGTGACTTAGCCAATGAATCTCCAGAAGTTAAGGTATTCCGGGAGGTTACTGTACCCGGATTTGACAGGGAAGCATTTCAAGCCATTCAGGTAACACACTCTCTTGTAGCGTCTTCCTGTTTCTTTCATAACTACTTTTTACTTTGCATATGTTAAAGTGGTTTCTGCTCCTCTTTATAGGTCTTCTATCCCAGCAAGGATGGAACAAAGATACCTATGTTTATTGTGGCGAAAAAGGATATTAAGCTTGATGGATCACACCCATGTTTGCTCTATGCATATGGTGGGTTTAACATAAGCATAACACCGTCTTTCAGTGCCAGCCGTATTGTGCTTAGCAAGCATCTCGGTGTTGTTTTCTGCTTTGCAAACATTCGGGGTGGTGGGGAGTATGGTGAGGAATGGCACAAAGCAGGTTCACTTGCCAAAAAGCAGAACTGTTTCGATGACTTTATCTCTGGGGCAGAGTATCTCGTGTCCGCTGGTTATACACAACCGAGCAAGCTGTGTATTGAAGGTGGCAGCAATGGTGGACTCCTTGTCGGTGCTTGCATAAATCAGGCAAGTTTATATAGCCAATAATTCAGGACAAAAACGAATAATATGAAGCTAATAATTTGTAATTTTCGTCTCATTTAGTTGCCACACTTATACATAAATTTTCAATTCTGCTGCACAGAGACCGGACCTTTATGGTTGTGCTTTGGCTCATGTGGGCGTCATGGACATGCTACGGTTTCACAAATTCACTATAGGTGAGTGAGTTCAGTTATCTGCAATTTGTTTTGTTTGATTTTTTGCTTAATGTAATTCTAACTTGAGGTGTTATGTATGTATAGGTCATGCCTGGACATCTGATTATGGTTGCTCTGAGAATGAAGAGGAGTTTCATTGGCTGATAAAGTAAGTATATGAACTTATGATATGATGTTGTATTGATTTGTTTCCCAATGCTGATACAAAGTTACAATCTGGGTGTGAATGTATAAAGGTACTCGCCTCTGCACAATGTGAAGAGGCCATGGGAGCAACAAACCGATCACTTAGTTCAGTATCCATCAACTATGCTACTGACTGCTGATCACGATGACAGAGTTGTGCCACTTCACTCTTTGAAGTTGCTTGCTGTCCGTTTCCAGACTTTATTTCTTTAATGTTTAATTTATTTTCAATCTTACCTTAAATAGCCAGCAGATTGTTAAAACTCGTATGTATACATCTGCAGACGTTGCAGCACGTGCTGTGCACAAGCTTAGACAATAGTCCTCAGATGAACCCCATAATTGGTCGTATTGAAGTCAAGGCTGGCCATGGTGCTGGTCGCCCAACCCAAAAGATGGTAATGATTTTAGAAATTCTCGTTGCTTAAGCGTTACATCATATAACATACATTTTCCCATGGTTAACTGATATTGAGATGTTCAACAGATTGATGAAGCGGCTGATCGGTATTCGTTCATGGCAAAGATGGTGAATGCTTCATGGACGGAGTAAAAAAAATTCCTTTATCTACAGGCACCAAATATCTTTTCTCAATATCTTCTGTCCAAACAAGGACGTTGTATGAGTTAGTGACAATTACATGTAAACACATGTTTCAGTTTTTTCTCAGGCTTTATGTTCCAGTTCATTGACACCCAAAAAGGATTTTCTTCAATGCATTTTGCTTCATCCGGCATGTGCATTTTGCGTCACTCAACATTTATTACAACAGTAACACGATACAACTAACCATTTCAGTAAATTGTGACCGTCATCAAAGAGTGTTTATTGATGGCTCAATGGCTCATTACGCCAAGCAAACATCAAGAGTCTTCTGACATGTTTATTACCTTTGCAATATTATGACAGCCCAATATATCTAAGGACCTAACATTCTAAAGTGACGAAGATAACCCACGAATATCAACATAACCAGCTAACACAGTTTTGTTCCTTTCCTTCACTTTCGTCTGATATATAACCCTGTGAATACATCAAAAGCTAAGTTCAAGTTTTGAATATACCAGTGATATGGATAATCTATGTAATATATCGCCAAAGAACAATACAAGGTAGAGAGAGAGACAGAGTTCTACCTCAAGCCTTCAAGCCACATTTCGGTTATCAGAGTTTCGCCAGGAAAAACAGTCGTGAGGAATCGTCCAGATATGGTTTTGACAGCAGTTGGGTCACCCTTGCAAACACACTTGATGATTGCCTTGATTGCAAACCCGAGTGTGCATAGCCCATGCAATATCGGGCGTGGGAATCTTCAATAAAACAAGTGTCAGTCCAGTGGCAGTGATGTGCAAGTTTTGGAAGAAAAAAAAACAGAGAAACATTACATTGGTTATCCCAACGATTCCATGTAATGCCTTAGTTATACAATGAATAATGAGGGATTTGAAACATTTTAATCTTTTAGACTCAGATAACAAAACTTCTTTGACACAAAAGAGCTTTCACATACCATCAAAAGAATGGTACAAGTTAGCATTGATAACTCAAAATTATGATGGAACTTGAGATTCATAGCAGAAAAAGGTAGCCAAAGCCGTTTATGGTTATATCCTCCGAATTACTGAATTAAAACGTTGCTATGTAACAAGAAAAAAGCAAACTAGGAAAGTATGATCTAGCATGACAATGTCTGAATAAGAAGCTATATAAGTGGTTCACTAACCCGGCAAGTTTTGCAAATTCTGGATCTGAATGCAGAGGATTATAGTCACCAGACAGCCTATAAAGTAATGCCTGCCAGGAGAAATAAACCAGAGGGTTAGATAAAGTAAACAAGTAGGCGTCAAAGGGAACAGAAACAACTTAAATGAATATCAGAAGTACACCAAATCCAAATAAGTTGTTTCAAGAATTAACTTGCCTGCGATGGCTGAGTGCGCTCTTCGCACACTGTCAAAGGTTGTCTTTGTGGGATTTTCACAGCTAAGCCCTGGTTACTTGGATAGTTTTTGTAAGAGAATGGTTGAGATGAATTTGAGAAACCACCAGCACCTCTTAGGAAAACAGTCGTCCTGCAGAGAAAGTCCCAATTTAGTTACCGAGTTTCCAAGCTTTAATGCACAACAGTTCACTATTTACTTATAGAGACGTTTTTTACCTATTCATGCATAACAGTTCCCCTGACCCTTCCTCGTAACTTCTGGTTTCTAATTCAAGGATAGCTGCTTTACCTAAAAGATTGCCATCAGAGAGAACAAAAAAGATCAATTTAAAGTCAACTTTCTAGTTCTCTGTAGTAGTTAGTTTTCTGCTTAAGATTGGAGTATCAAGTACCTTTATCTTGCAAACCAGCGAGGCTTACTTTGTTAATTAACTGTGGCAACACAAACAACATCAATTCAGAAAAATAAAGCAAAGACCAGTTTGGATATTAGAAGAAGAAGCCAATAAGAAAGTTCTTGAAGATATAATTTCCACGTTCATCAAAAACCAATCAGTATGAGAGTACACTTCCTAGTATCAAAACAGTTCCTATACACACGTAATAAAAGCTACTTACGGAAGCCTTGGAAGGTAATGGCCTGTATATTTCAATATACTGCTGCCCATGCAACAAGAGACTAGGATCATATCTGCAGACAAGATACAACAACAACATCATCATCTATTTGGAGCTATCTCATTCAAAACATCAATAAAATATAAGAGAGAACATTTTTGCTTACTTAAAACCTGGCAAATCCAGTCCTTCTGTCAAAGATCCAAGTGTGAATAGTGAAGCAAAAGTTGGTAAGACCTATAATTGAAGGCAAATAACATCGATTACTCAATTTTTAATAACAAAACACATCACAGGTAAATCCAGATCAATCAATTGAGATACCTGGATCAAATCCTGCCCATTTCTGTGATACACAAACTTGAGCTCATCGGAATCCACAGCATCTTGGCCACAAGCGCCGATTCCCAAAGCATAGATTGCTACATCTCTATTTTACACAAGTCAAAATCAATTTCTTCATCGAGTTCTTTCCTTAAAAATTTTCAAATTTCCTAATCTCCTTCGATTTTCTATCATTTTCTTCTTCATTTACACAGAGACACAAGAGTAGGGAGAGAAACACGAAGAGAGAAGATGCAAACCTTTCATTGTAGGTGTAACGCGTCTGTGAATAAAACCAGAACAAAAAACGAGAGTGCGGTTACAGATAAGTTTTGTCTCGATCACGGAAAGATCCGATCAGAAATCAATAAGAATGTGAAAACGAAAACAAACCTCGGGAAGCTTGTGAGCGAGAAGAAGATCAGAATTGAATTCAGAATCGCTAGTCGCCATCTCCGATCAGGATTAGAGCTCAGCTTCCGTGTCCCACCTGGTTTTTCTCCTTTCAGTGTTCAACGTTAGATAAGTCATAACTCATTGCTCTATATGCATTAAACGACATCGCTTTGTAGATTCACTGAAAATTCAAATCCCAATGCCTGCTAATACATAAGATAAGATTCTTTATTTGTCTTATTAAATAACACGTAATCAAACAGATTATAATTTTTGTTAAGTGACTTACACATTTGGTGTGGTATTATGCATTTTTAAAGTTCTGTTTTTGAATTGTTACCTGAATATTCATACCATTTGAAACTGTAACATTATTGATAATAAGCTTTACGATGAAACTGTGGAATTATATTGAATAAATGTTTCGTTCCATAGAAAAAGAAAGAATATAAGAATCAAGAATGAGACCTCGAGCTGAGATCGTTACAAACTGATATACTGATTTTAACATAAACTCTTCTCATTCATTAGCAAAATGAAGAATGTGTATAAAACAAGAAACCCGCCTCAAGAACGCGTCAGCTGGTTTGGCTGACCATCTCTCCGTCATTTCTATATCTAACCACCAGCTCAAAGCGGTCTGGTGCTGCGACCACTGGCTCTCCCGCAGAGAAGAGCGTTCTTGGGGATTGGATATTCATCTCTGAGAGAAGTTGAGGGTGTGTACACACGTAAATACAATTGTTGTCCTAAGTATTGCCTCGCCCAGAACTCGGATCTTAGATTCCACATTCCTACGTTGTCGAGTGCTATCAATATAGCCGTCCATGAGCTTGGGTATACCTGTATATGAATGTTAATCAAACGGTTCACATCTGACAAAACAAAACATGATTAGATTATGGCTTTTAGTATACAGAAGCCGTGGTTTACCTGAACGGTGCAGCGAGCGACTGCATCGCGTAGGTTATACTCGTTCCTACTATCTGGACTCCACTGTCCACCATCCATTCTGTATCACAAGAACCATCTTTAGTCCAACTATTATAGCGATCAAGATCAAGATCTCTCTTTTTGTGAATCAAAGAATGAAACTTACCCAACAACCCAGAAAGAGTAACCATCAAGATGCCAGCTCTGGACAATATCCTCAGAATTTTCGAAAATAATCTCCACAAAGGTTCTGTAATCAACTTGCATAACAGATGTGTCGAGGTATATTCCTCCACCAGTGGGTTGGTACTGTATGCTTCCACTTCTGTAAACACCGTCAATCTTGAAGTAGTCCGCGATTTTCAGAGGAGTGTCTGCGGGTTTGAATGAGACACTGTTCACAGCGTATCGTTGCTTCCCATCAACCTGACCAGCAGAGCTAGCAAGTCTGATCGTTCTTGTAGTGTTTATCATACCGTAGTGGTACGATCCTTGTGGATTTGGCCTTGGTCCGCTCGCTGAAAGGTTAGTCCTACAACACACAAACATAACAAATCAAAACTTTTAAAGCACAACCAACCAAATCCTAAAAGAAGTTTTTTTTTTAATGTGCACAGTTAGTATACCTGATGGCTCGAGCCTGGTTCAAGGACCAGTCGATTTGAATGGTAGGTCCACCAGGAATAGGTCCAGAAACACCACCAGCAGAATTACTGTATCGGAAAATACCCGTGGTAGTAAGGACATTTGAGGTAAACCGAGAAGAGACGACCACGTAATAATCCCGTGGAGTCTGGTCCGCGGTTACAAGGACTGAGTAAGATTGTCCAACATGAACATCTAGTGAAGAGAAAGTAGTCTGAAGAGTGTGTGTTCCTTCGACTTCCACCACTTTCATCTTATGGTCTTGAATGCGGAAGTTGAGAGAGTCTTGTAACCCTACATTGGATATTCTAAACCTGTATGTCTTACCTGAGGAATAAGTCAAAGAAGAACTCACATCATCAGTGTAAACTCTGAGCAATGCCTTAATCAATCAGAACTCAAGAAGAGGAAGGGTTAAAAGAACCTTGTTCAACATTAAGAGTTGCACCACTTGAACGACCATTGATGAGGATGCCGTCTGGTAAAGGAAGCTTCTTACCATTATCAAGCTGTGCTCTCAAATCCTACACAAACGAAATTACAGACAAAATCGAAAATTAGTTGAAGTTGGTTAAGGAGTTTAGTTACTCTGTTTTAAGCCACTCTGTTTTTAAGCTTATGCATCTTCTTTATAAATACTTAATAATGAGTTGAGAGAGCCAGATCACATGGTTCTAATAATTACCGTGTGGTTTGCTTTGTACCAGTCTCCGATAAGGACAGTGGTATCTCCGGCGGGATCAGGGAAAGGGACCGGGATTCTAGGACGACTGAGGATACGAATGCCACCAAATCCACCGGCGGCTTTGTGAAAGCCGAGAGAAGGGAAGTAGTAAAAACTTCCGATCTGATCCTTCATCTGAAGAATGTAAGTGTAGTTCTTCCCCGGCGGGATTGGGCATGTCGTTCCATACACTCCATCAACGAAAGAGTTCCTCCTCTGTTGAATTCCATTCCTGCGTTATTTTCAAAAATATTTATAGTTAACCCCAAAACTATTATGAATTATCCCAAAACTATTATGAAATTGTAAATCATGCCCCTGGAAAAGGGGGCAACCGTGGATACAGCTAATAATTTGGTAGGGTGGACCATTTTCCCACATGTAAATGTTTTAAAATATGCTGTCACTTTTCATAAATTCCCATGCATATAAAAAAAGAAGAAGCAAAAGTCAGAAAACTATATAATAACATGATGTAATTGAATTTAACCGTAATCACCCAACTAATCAATGTCGTGTTGAGAGTTAATTAATTATTACGTCGACCGAATCCGACATAAGGTGTGGCCAAAACCAAATCTTTACGTACCACAGTTTTTTTTTTAAACACGTTTTTGTTTTTACATCACTATTTTTTAAAAAAGGACATGAAAATACTATTCACGAGAAAAAGAAAAATACCTACTACACCTAGCCACTACTATCTATCGACAACGACAGAATTCAATATCAAATATCGAATTAAACTGTATTATGAAATCAGATTTAGATTTAGAATGAAGATTGAAAAAATAGTTACCATGAAAGAAGGAAAGGTTCGTCGAGGCTATTGTAGACGTTGATGATGAGATTGTCATTAGTAACCGAATGAATGTCCGGTCCCGGAAACGCCCCGTTGATCAAAATACCCTAAACCGGAAAATGCAAAGAGATCCATAGTTTTTAATAACCGGATCTATAAACGAAAACCGGGAATAAATTAAACTGATATCGATACCTGTTGGCGAACACCGAGTGGGTATATATCGCCGTAAGTTATGTTCCATTCAAAGAATCTGTACGGATCTTCAGCCGTGACGGCGAAGAGAAGAGAGAGTCCGATGAATAATGCGGCGGCGAATGAGGCACTGCCCGCCATTTTTGTGTATGAAAACCGGTGAAACAAGAAAGGTATATCTGGCGTGGTCTCTCTCTCTCTAACTCTAAGACACAGATTTAAGTGTAGAGTTTATGTAGAGAAGAGTCGGCACGTATTAAAAAGAGTAGAGAGAGAGAGATTTAAGAGAAAACGAATAAGAGAGAAGAAAACAAAGGTCAGTGTCGGTGGCTGGACCCACGAGCGACTCTGTGTTCACTTTGAAATCTGTATTTGTCGTCCCACAATCCACATGGCTAAGCAACTTGGTGCCATTTTTTTTATGAGCCCTAAAAACATTTTAATTAGAAACAAACGATTATTTGGTGTAAGATAAGCTTTGTAAGATATTGGATTACAATCTCAGATATTATTGAGATATTACAAGATATATCATTAAAAAAAATTAGGTAGCATTTAACTACTTTTATTTAAAATGACGAAAATCATATTTTTCATATATTTAAATTTCATAATCAAACATAATATGTATATCATGTTTCCTGTTAATTCTCTAAATTTGCTATTATTAGTTTCTATGAATTTATGAATTTTCCTGAGTATCAACATTTCTCATTTTTAATTTGTATTACTCCATCCTCATTTAGTTATCTATACATATTTTAATATTATTAATATTTAAACATTAATTTTTGTATATTTTTGGCAAAGATTTGAGTTTTATGTGAAAATTAAATATTCAGCATCTATATATGATAAATTCGAAAATCCGTTGTTGTTATATTAAAAAAACCTATTTAGTGAAATAAAATTATTGTTTAGTTTTAAATTTATGATATCAAAGATTTCACACTATCTTCTAAAACAATATCAATTAAAATATATGCAACCTATTTTCACTATATTTTACATTCAATAATTTAGAAAAAAAATTCATATATTTTGTACTAAACTTGATTTGCAAGAATTTTTCATATCTTTACAATTTGAATTTGTAAAAACTTTATTTAATATTCCCACGCTGCACAGCGTAGATCTTTATCTAATTTCGATTATTGTAATTTATAATCCTCGGTTGTAATTGATTAGTGATTACATACTGTCTTGGAAAGAAAAATATAAAGCAGAGAAAAACTTGGAGAAAGTTGTATTTCCATTAAACGTATACACAAACATATATTTATACATATCTTAGAATATACTCTAATCACAACTAATCCTTATATTACTATATCATAACAAAAAGGGAAGTATATATAACACACCTTAGGATTTATCCTAACATTTAGATCCTTAACAAAAAAAATCTGTGCAAAAATAGCGGATTTATTTTGTTGTGGATTGTAAGATTTCATTCTCTGAATACTTTTGCTGTATAAAAAACAGTGGTAAATAGATTACTATATGTGTGTCGTGTGTGACTGGTTAAACAAGTTAAAGGAAAAGAATTCATCTAGTTTTGTTTTTTTTCCACAAAAATTCATCTAGTTTTCATAAGAGAATAATTGAAATAACTCTTCTCTTTTAGTTATTTTTTTGACATTTTCAGAAATAAATAAAATCTTAGTGTAGAGAAACTTTGCTCTCTTCTTTTTTTTATTAGTGTTAACTAGTAATACTAATACCATATATATTTGTTTGTATAGTTGGATTTAAGTCTTTCTTACTGTATAAGTTTTTAAGTCAAATGTCACATGTGCATTAAAGAACCGAAGATAAGGTCTTCTAATAATTGAATGGGAGACAGAAATACATATATCCTAGCGTAATTATTCTCTATTTAATTAGTAAAAATCAGGCTCACGTCGGAAAAAAGAAACAAAGCTTAACGAAGATAATCACAAGCAAAAAAACTTAGATTCAATAAACAGCCTAGATTCAATAGTATAAAACTTCGTAACGAAGGTAATCACAAGCAAAAAAATCGGCCATCAAAAGGTAAATTATATGCCTCTATTGTTCGAATAAAGAATAATATTCTTTTTATCTTTTCATTTTTTTGGGTTGTTGTATCATGTATATGTCCTTTAAAGTTGCTAGAAGATAAACAAGGGACCCTTCTTGGTGGTAATATCAAATTCGTTTGGAAGCTCAATTCAATTTCTTTGGCATTTTCGAATGTTTTTTTCTCTTTTATGTAACTTTAATTTCTGAGCAGAAACATAACTTCAGTGGTAATTCTTAGTTTTTGGCTTTTAATGAATCCCTACTCATTTGGCAAAAAAAGAAGGAAATATTGTAGAAGGATCCAAAAGTACTCAGAAGGAAAAAACATTACGTGTAGTTATCAAAAAGTAAAACATTAACTTGACATGCGTTTATATTTCCGGATTTATCGCCTCTCACTACTCAGACTTTTCTCTGGTATGAGTCATTAGCACTTTAATAAAAGCCTAACTCTCCCAAAATTAAGGTAAAGTATATGGGAGAAAAAATAGAACGTCTAACTACCAAATTAGAGAAATTTCAAATTTGATAGAAGAAGATTATGATTGGATGAGTAAGCGACGCGTCAGAGCAATTTGAAATTGCCGTGGGGTCCTAGATTATAGAATAAAGTGTTGATCTAGATAGGCCTGTATAAATGACAACACTTTGAAAAGATCACAATAATACCAACAAAAAAGAGAGAAAATAATAAATAAAAATACCAAAAAAGATACAAAACGCGTACGGTGTCTGTAAAATGTAATAACGACACATGGATTAGGTGTTCCATGTGTGGACAACAACATTCGAATTCTTAGTACATTGATAAGAACCAGAAACGACATCGTATAGTAGGTGCATTTTGCATAGTACTACTACATATTTGCTTGTATAGAAAACTAGTAAAACTAGTCAGTCTCTTTGTTAAAAAGGAACAATTAGACAAATTAAGCGATTGTTTCAATGTCAAATAAGTGTCTATTATTACTCATGAAAACCAGGTTGACTTGAAATGAGTTAGGTTGATCAGCTAGTGGTTGAGGTCATTGATGGTGTAATACTGCAGGTTCAAACATCACTAACCAGGACCACCACTAAGCCAGAGAACCAGCTGCAAAAACCTCTGTGCCATAAAGGGAAACCCATAATTCTTCTACTAGGATAAGTTTTACAACAATGGGTTTTTAAGTTTAACAGCTTTCTATACAAAAACAGTTTGGCAACTATCACAGCATCCATTGCAGTCTCATAGCTTTGGTTTTTCTCTTAATTTAGAAATCCAGAGATCCACATTGTTTGCTCTCTATAGTTTTTGCAGTAGATCTAGCCTTTATGTCCTTATAATCACCATTTACGTTTCCTCTTGGTCTTCCAATGCCCATCTTAGGCAGACCACGGTTCAATCCTTCCAACAAAACACAAGCTTTGCACCATTTCTGCATCATCGTATAAGATCATTCATTATATTTACTACAGTGCACATCTTTTTACTCTTTGTTAGTTCATATCTATAACATGACTTGATGTGATAAAGAGAGAAGTCTCACCTGGCTAGAAATATACCCACATCGCTCACAAGTCCCTTGCTCAGGCATTTTCGTGGTTGTGGCAATTCTGAAGTCTTCACCTGACTTGATGATATCCAGAATAGCCCTTGGCCTGTAGTTTATATAATATAAATTGGAGAATTACTTGCTTATTTGGTTGTGGTGAATATATACGGCAACAGTTGAACAAGTACCTTAGTCTTTCCAAGTCATTGATGAACTCACAGGCGAATCCACGATAAGCATTAGGGGAGTATATGCCTGCAATCAGAATAAATGATTCAACTCCAACATAAATGACCAAATTATGCATTCAGCTCGTAGTGGACTTATAATAAAAAGCTAGTTAGCTAGAGCTCTCTTTAAGTGATAAAAACGAACAGAAGCAACAAAACTTTGAAAATGCACAACTTACATTCAGTGGAGAAGTAGTCCAGCTTCTTGAAATAAGCATACGTGTAACTATGTTAAGGTCTAACGAATATCTTCTGTTGACAGTTAAAGTTGTTTCGGGAAGCAAAACAAAAGATTTAATAGCAAAGGATATATGACAATCTCCTTCTCGTATGTATATTTGAAAGGTTTACATCTTGGAATTGGACCATCTTCGCCTGTAGTGATTGATGTGCACCTACTCAATCTACAATAGCCAAATTACAAATCAATCAATTAAGGGACATGAGACATATTATAGCCAAGATTCAAGGAAAAACATCACTAGAAACGTATATATTTACCTAGCAATATCGCCTCGCAGTATGTTTAAGACAACTGTTTCGGCTATATCATCTGCATTATGTCCAGTGACTAGCTTATCTACTTTCAATAACGCAGCTCCTCGATCAAGTGCCTTCAAAAATTCAACCAGACATAGAATCATAAAACAGAAAAGACGGTTCTGAAGAAACTTACTCAAAGAGGGAATGCTATGAAGAAACTTGCTCCTCACCTGTCGACGGAATACACCACAGAAGGTGCAATTGTTCTTCAAACCGATCATCTTCACAATCTCGTCCATTGTCCATCCATACAGATCTTTGTATGAAACAATCTGAAGAGGCAATCCATACTGGGAAAACAAAGAATGACAAATCATCACAAAATTTTAGAGTGAACACATAACACATAAATTCAAAAGCTTACTTGAACTTCGTTCCTTTTAACAGTCTCGAGAGAATCATCACGATAACCCGTTATCCCTTCATCAATAGACAAAAGAAAAAGATCGAGTCCGTAACTGTGACGTCTGTTTAGTTCTGATAACACATATGCCAGCACTGAAGAATCTGCACCAGCACAAACTTTTGAGTTATGGCGCAAACATCAAACTAAAACAGAGTGATTCGTAAAAATTTGAACTTTGAAGCGAAACCATCATTGGAGTGTAAAGAAATTACCTTTTCCACCGGAGGCACCTATAGCAACTCGTTCACCGAACTTAAACAAACGATTCCCAACAATGACTTGGTGAATCTCTTCCTCAAAAACCTCATAGAAACACTCTCTGCATATCTTTATACAAATACTCACATCATTATTGCTTATACGTAACAAACTAACTAGCAGGAGATTGAGAAACTATGATCTTTAACAGTTCCGAAAATGCCACAAGAGTAACGCAACCAAAGACCCAGCTCGATGATTTTGATCCTAATTCAAAATTTACCTGTTGAAGGGTTTTCGGTCGTTTTAGGACAGGTCGTCACTGGTTACAGATGCAGCAGAGACGAGACCCTCCTGCTTTCTTGCTCTTCTCTTCCCCTGCCTCCATCTCCACCGGTGAATGAAACTCCAAGTTTACTAGTCGGCGGTAAATTGTCCTAACCGGAAAAACGACCTAACTCGGAGTTATATCCACAGAACACCGTCGTATTTGATTTCGGTATCTGAATTGTTTTAGTTATTAATGGGCCCATTGGGCTTTCTTACCCAACATTAAAATCCCACATACAAGATTATAGATAATTAGATATACCCACAATGATGAGCGTTAAAGACATTATTAACTAAGGATGTGGTCCATTAATGGAAATGTTTTGTGATTAGCTGGATCTCATGTGAATATGTGATCTTATCATAACTAGCATATTAGGGAAACGTTACGTCAACTGGTCTACAAAAATATCTAAGTTGGTCCATTTTCTTACACGTTTTGAGTAGTTGTGTCGACCGCAATGCCAAATCAATCACTAAAAAGAAGAGTATACACGATCATGTTTCTTCTATACCAACGCATTTAATTTCCTACATACGAACTTGAATGCTAATCAAACTGGGGTCATGTTTACGGCTTTGAGCAATAGTTGAAGATTATCAATACATAAAATTATATCATCCATATCACTTAATCAAATGAAAATATTCATACCATTAAAATACCTTGAGATCTTTTGTTTTTAAAAACCATATACAAGAGAAAATAAGAAATTGTAATCAACAAAAAAGCCAACAAACTTACACATCACAAAAGCAAAAGATGATCAATCATCACAATAAAAAAAAAAAAAAACAA
>Ga0041059_1001636_pt1 | contig 17532 bp, 15 predicted proteins | sample AraColnosormetaG_FD_56232 | JGI IMG/M metagenome (GOLD analysis project Ga0041059, IMG submission 56232) | Arabidopsis roots microbial communities from North Carolina, USA - Col MF nosort | ecosystem: Host-associated > Plants > Roots > Unclassified | place: USA: North Carolina | collected...
AAGAAAGAAAAAAGAAGAAGGTGATTTAAGACGACAAAAACGACGTCGTTTTACAAAAATTTGTTTGTCTCTTCTTTCATCTAAACGACGTCGTGTCATACGTGGCATCCATGTGAGCAACCGTTAACGGTTTCGTAACACCGTCACGGCTTAGGCATGTATTGACATGAATGGTGTGAGTTTGAGATTTGAATTTGAAAATTTGGTTTGTTAATGTATGGATTTGCACAACAGTAAACGTTGGGTATGAATTGAACATACTACTTTAGCTCGGGTATGAAATGACCGTTTTTCCAATTATGCTAACAACTTTTGTTTGTCTCCCCGAAAAATTTCAATGCTATAGTCAAAATTGGTTAACGTGATTGGACGAAGAGTCAAATTTCTGAGGAAATATGGGAGTTATTGTTTTGAGTTTTGGTGTAAAACTCTGATTTGTTGTTTAGTAGAACGATTCTAAAGACTAAACAGTCATCTCTTGGAGTAGGGGTATAACTTTCCAAAATGTAATTTTTACCGTGAAAAATTCAAGTAGAAGAAGAAATAGAAGAAATAGGCAACAAGGCCAAGATGATGATCTCTTTGACCCACTTATCTATGATTTTCCGGATTGATCTTTCGATGAGTTGCTTTGAGAATTTCAGCATGATTGTTTGTTCCGAATATATAAAATTTATGTTATCTTGAATATGATCGTTTAGACTTACATATCTTCTCTTTATTCACTAGCAGAAAATTACCTTTAATGAAGTATTCATAAGATCTTTTTGTTTGATTTTCAGCATTTAGGAACAACAATATATTGTAAAAAATTTATACGTTTGTCGAAAAATCGTCGAAAATATTCCGAATTTCGACAAAAAATTTCCAATGATTTTTTATTGTTTCTTGACGAAATTCCATCAACATTTCGACAAAATATTTTTGACGATCAATTTCGTCTGGAATTTCCAACGCTTCGGTTGGTCAAAATATACTATGCTTTCTTGTAGTGATGAAACTAGAAGACTGTATTCATTTGAACAGCTTGGCAGCTGATACTCGTTTGGTTTTTCTTGTTGGTCCCAACTTGGCAAATCGGTACTATTTTCTTCGCCATTTGGTAAGATTCGTCGGAAAAACTTCCGGACTTTGGGTTCTGATGAATTTCAACAATGTTTTCTGTTAACAATTTTTTTACTATTTTTTGACAAAAAGTTTCCAACGAATTTTCACCGTTTGGGTAAAATAACCAAAACCCGAAAAACCATACTGGACCGAATCGAAATAAATGGTTTGGTTGAGTTATGATTTAGCATAAAACTCATTTGGTTTTAATTTTTATAAGTTTTTGGTTTATATTTGGTTTGGTTAAAACCGTAAAACCGAGTGTTTTTTATTTGTTTTTGACTAAAAATAAAAATAATTATATATATATATTGTCCAATCTATATTGTGTTTAATAATAGTATTAATAATTGTTTCTTTATTGGACTTATAATTATTGATCTTTTTTGTAATTTAAAAACCAAAAATTAATATTATTAATTTTTTTCTATATCTGAATTTTAATTTTTAAATTATATTTAACTTATTGGTGGATATATTATTTTATTATATTTTACTTTTATTTATGTATAAAACTTATAAATATATTTGTAAAAACATGGAATAACCGAAAAACCCGAAACTAAGATTCATATAATTTCAATTTTTATAAAACCGAAAAATCAGTAAAAACTATAAAACGGAACCGTAATCAAACCAAATTACAAAAGTTTTTATATGGTTTAAGTTTTTTTAAAATTGAAAAACCGTAAAACTAAAAAGGCGAATCGAGATCAAACTGAAATTCACAGTACGTCCACCCTAGTTTTTTCAACGAATTTCCGACATATTTCGTCCAGAATTTCCAACGCTTTTGTTTATGGTAATATGCTATAATTTCTTGTAGTATAGAAACTAGAGGAGTGTATTTATTTGAACAGCTTGACAGCTGATACTCGTTTAATTTCCCTTGGTCCCAACTCGACAAATTCGTACTATTCACATTTTTTTTTTGTTTATTCACCAATCCATAAGTGTACTATGTAATAACACAAATAATAATAAAAAAATTGTCGACACAAAATAAAACAGAGAAAAACAGTAAAAACACTAACAAAACGCAAAATCTCAGTTTCCCACTTGAAAGAGAGGAAACAACAAAACAATTCGATAAATTGAAAAATCAAAATTGAAGATAAACGCAAAAACCAATTCTTCGTCTTCTTCACAAAAAAGATAGCAACAATCGAAGAAGAAGAGCTTGAAATGGGCCACCACCACGACGGTGGCGATGGCGTACCTCAACATCACGTCAACAGTCCTCGATTTTCCGGTCCAATGACTCGTCGTGCTCAATCATTCAAACGCGGCGGTTCCGCTGGTAGTAGTAGCAATAATAATAATACTCACGTCGGTGTTAGTGGCGGTGATGGCAACAACAACAACAACACTTCCTCGACCTTGAGAGTTCATCACGAGATCGATCTACCGCTTAATTCACCTAGATCAGAGATTGTTTCTGGCTCTTCCGGTTCAGATCCGAGTGGTGGATTTGATTCTGCTCTCAATAGAAAACATCAGACTTATGGTCAGTTGCGAGAGAGAGTTGTGAAAGGCTTGTTGAGGAAGCCGATGGGATCTGTTGTCTCGGATTTTAGTTTGAGAGAGAGGAAGAAACTTGGTCATTGGATGTTTTTTGCGTTTTGTGGTGTTTGTTTGTTTTTGGGTGTTTTCAAGATTTGTGCTACTGGTTGGCTTGGATCTGCCATTGATGGTGCTGCTTCCGATCAGGTCTCTTTATTTCTGTTTATACTAGTGTTTAGTGTGTTAGAACATTTGTGGCTTCTTCTTGCTTGAGAAGGCCTTTGTTTTCTATGGTACTAGAACCTGCTTGATTAAGATAAAATCTTCACATTTCTAGTTCTAGTAGTGTTTGGAGTGTTGAACATTTGTGGCTTCTGTTTCTACAACTTGATAAATTGAGTTTTGATGTTGCTCATATGTGGATGTGTATCTAAGTTTCCACCTTGAGTTGTGTGTGTTTGGCTGCTTGATTAAGATCTTCTTCACATTCTGATGCTACTAATGTTTTCAAGTGTTAAACATTTGTGGCTTAGTTTCTATTTGGCTAAAGAAGATGGGAGAAGGAGATTAAATATCTGACATGGCTTTGGTAATTTCTTCTAGGATTTATCTATCCCCCGAGTAAATCTACTTGATCATAGCTCCCATGATTATATCTATAAAGATGGAGGGAATGATGTTGATCCTACTTTGGTTATGGTTGCTTCAGACGTGGTGGGTGATCAAAACAGTGTAGTTGAAGTAAGTCTTATCTCTGAGTATCAGATTTTCTTTCCATTGCTTCATTGGGCGCAAGCTTTAAATCATGAATCTTGCTCTAGTGCTTTCTACTGAAATCATGCTTTATTCTTCATTTAGTTTTCAGGTGTCTGGGCAAAACCTGAGAGTGGAAATTTCTCGCGGTGCATTGACAGTTCAAGGAGTCGCAAAAGTATGTGCTTGGCAAAATAAGTAGCAATTTGTTTGTTTTTTTGTTTCTTTTTCTATTTGTAGTTCTTGTTCTCTTCTATAAGTTCTTACCGTATGAGTATATATTGTCTGCAGAGTTGGGTGCTAATACGAATGGCTATCTTCTCATAAATGCTAATGGAGGACTAAACCAAATGAGATTTGGGGTCAGGCTTTTGTGTTTTTTCAATGCTTCTCAAGTTATTGTCTGTTTATAAGTTCTAGGCTGATGCGTTTAACTATTTTAGAATGCAGATATGTGATATGGTTGCAGTGGCTAAAATTATGAAGGCAACTTTGGTTCTTCCCTCACTTGATCACAGCTCATATTGGGCAGATGACAGGTTAGTTTCCTAACTTTATTATTCTCACATCCTTACTAAAGCACGTAACTTGTTAAGCACTCTGTAGATTTTACCTAATTAAAGAAGATTTGGTAGTTAAACAGATTGCATCTTTGTTCTTGGCATACTAAAGAAAAATATTTAAACCAGTACCATAGTCATGATAGGTGACTTTCAGTTCGTTTTACTATCTGCTCTTTAGCTTATTCCCTTATTACATCGTGTTTGTAGTGGCTTTAAGGATCTATTTGATTGGCAACACTTCATTGAGGAGTTGAAGGATGATATTCACATAGTTGAGATGCTGCCATCAGAATTAGCCGGAATCGAGCCTTTCGTTAAGACACCCATTTCGTGGTCTAAGGTCAAGATTGCTTTCTTGATATAGGGTTAATATAGCCATATTGGGGCCCTTGGTTCACTAGTATTTGCATACAGTTGTTTTCAAGAAGACCCTCAGTCAGTAATTTTTTTCTTTATTACAGGTTGGTTACTACAAGAAAGAGGTCCTTCCGTTGTTGAAACAGCATATCGTAATGTACTTAACTCACACTGATTCTCGGCTTGCTAACAACGACCTGCCTGATTCTGTACAAAAGCTTCGTTGCCGAGTAAATTATAGGGCGCTGAAATATTCAGCTCCAATAGAGGAACTGGGAAACGTTCTAGTTTCTAGAATGAGGCAGGACAGAGGTCCATACCTTGCTCTTCATTTAAGGCAAGTAGCTTTGTCTATTTTTCACATCATATTTATTTGACCTTGGGCCTTATGCAAGTTTATTTAGATAAATCTAGATGCAAGACCAGTTTGAATTAGTTTGGTGTTATCATGCAAATACTGAAATATCTCCCATCTAAAGTTTGGTCCATGACAAGTATATCATCTTCCACAGGTATGAGAAGGATATGCTGGCTTTCACAGGCTGCAGTCATAGTTTGACAGCTGAAGAAGACGAAGAATTACGACAGATGCGGTATGAGGTTAGTCACTGGAAGGAAAAAGAAATAAATGGAACAGAGAGAAGATTGCAAGGTGGTTGTCCGTTGACTCCAAGGGAAACCTCGCTTTTACTGAGGGCTTTGGAATTCCCATCCAGCTCCCGGATATACCTCGTAGCTGGTGAAGCATATGGAAATGGAAGCATGGATCCTCTCAACACAGACTTCCCCAACATTTTCTCACATTCAATTCTTGCCACCAAAGAAGAGCTGAGTCCTTTTAACAACCACCAGAATATGTTGGCTGGTTTAGATTATATCGTTGCACTTCAGAGTGAGGTATTTCTCTACACATATGATGGGAACATGGCAAAAGCAGTTCAAGGTCACAGGCGATTCGAAGACTTCAAGAAAACAATAAATCCAGACAAGTAAATGCTCCTCCCGAATACCCAACTCAACTAGTTTGTAGTAAATAGTTATCATTTTGGTCACATCTTCTTTTTCGATGCAGGATGAACTTTGTGAAACTTGTTGATGCATTAGATGAGGGAAGAATTTCATGGAAAAAGTTCAGTTCCAAAGTGAAAAAGCTACATAAAGACCGAAACGGAGCTCCATATAATAGAGAGTCGGGAGAGTTCCCGAAGCTGGAAGAGAGTTTCTACGCAAATCCTCTTCCCGGGTGTATTTGTGAGAATACAGAAGAAGAGGGTCTGATGCGACGTACATAAACATGGAGAGATGTCTCTAGTAATATTTTTTTAGTAGCCTGAGATTTACAGTTAGCAAAAAAGAAGAAGGGAATTGTGATTTTTTGGTGTCCTGAAGCTCGAGAGGGTGATGATTACCAAAGCTCAAGACTGAGAAACTGGTTTCAGAGACAGATTAGAAAACTACGGAGACAGTATCTTACTAGAATCGTTTACAAGGAAGAAACTCCGCTCAATTGTTACCGATAAAGCTCGGATTCAGCTATGCCATGGAGATTTGTTGAAGTGGATACACCGAATAGGATTCACATTGTTTGTAACACTCTACAATTGTCACTATTTTTTTATAACTCTAAACAACTTTTTGTTGTTCTTTTACACGCATTAATAACATAGAATATATATTGCTGCAGATATCTTATCCAGATGTTGATGAAAGGGATTTACAAGATGTAAATGCAAGACTGTGATACTACTGTTTGATCGAAAAACTGTTGTTGACTGTTTTGTTAAGCGATCATCAGATAGCCATAAAAATCTTAGTAGTTAGAAAAGTCACTATCGAGCCACCAATAAATGGGGATTCGTGGCTAAAATTCCACTGATTAGGCAACAAAAGTTTGGGGCTTTATAGCCACACCAAACCCTATACATATGTGGCAAGTGGTTCTGTAAACTCGGCAAATGGCCTCCTATATTTGGTGACCACATACTACGGACGTTCTCTAGTCGCTACTAGTATGTGACCAAATGGAAACTAGCTTGGTCATGCTTATATAGGTAGTAAATGTGGTAAAGGTCATGTGAATTCAATGCCTAATAGCCACAGATGATGACCAAATTATTATGAAACCGTTAACAATCCATGGCCAAATGAAAACTAGCTTGTTCATGAATATATTTTGATGGTCAAATATAACCACATTTTTAGTGGCTAATGACTATTAAGTAGCCACTAATAATATGTGACTATTTTTTTTGGTCAACATATTTTGATAGTAATTTGCCATTTGGAAAAAGGTTGAGAAAAACATAGTTTTTTGTGTTGCAATTGATTTGATAATCAATACTCTTTTGGTGATAAATGTCACTAGGTTGATGTATTACATATTTGCAATAAAATTTTAATTATATGAATACAAATTAATATATTCCAATGAAAAATAAAGATATATAAGTTCAAAGAAAAACAACCGAACCGATCTTCTAAAATACATGAATTGATCCTAAAATGTAGAACCAAAAATTTTGGAACCATACCAAAACTGAACTAAAATATTCGGGTACCCAAAAAATCTTAAATACCTATAAATATTAGTTTTTCTAGACCAAATAACCAATAATATCCAAAACTCTTAAAATATTTAGAAAGAAATCAAAAATAGTAAAACTTGAAATATCCAAAAAAAAATAGTGGATCACAAAATTTAGAACTGATAGAACCAGAACCAACCCATTTTTTTTTTTATGCCTATATAGATCTTAAATTCCAGAATTAAAAAACTAAAATCGAATGTAAATGAACCAAATATCCAAACATCTAGAGGATCCGTAGCGGGAATCTAAAATTATGAAATACATCCTCTAAAAAAATTTCAATAATTTATCAACTTATTCACATTTATAAAAATACAATATACTGTATCATTTTGATAAATTATCTACTTACTCAATGGACATCATGATTAATGAAAAGTTTAGGCCAAAAAAGAAAAAGAAAATTGAAAAGGGGCAAAACCGGTATTCTCAGAAAATTCCACATTATGTCATGATTGGTCTTAATAGTCTCACGACACAAAACGACAAACATTGTATTACAGAAGAAGAAGAAGATATTATTATTATGAAGAAGAAGAAAAAAGAAACTGACCATCTCTTCGTCTCTTTGTCTCTCTCTCGCTCGCAGCCTTTTTATTTCCTCAAACTTTTTTGAACCCACGAGGATCATCTTCCTCATCATCACATCACCATCTTCTTCGTCCTCCATAATAATAATCAACTTCTTCTCCTTTATTCCAAGTTCCGATTAGTTTCAGAGTTTTTCAATTGCTTGCTTAAGTTTCTTTGCGTAGGTGAGATCTTCATCTTCTTACCCTTTTGGTCTTATCTTATTTGTCTGATTACTCTCTGTTCTGTTTTTTTTTTTGTAATCCCAAAGTTACTTTGGTTTTTGTAGTTCCTTAAGCTTATCAGAGGTATCTTCAAATTCCTATATTTATTTGCTCTCTGAGAAGTTCTTGCAAGTAATGTTTCATTGTGTGATTTTGTTATTCTCTTTCTTCTGTTTACTGATTTGCGATCTAAATTTAGGGATTCTAACACTAAGAATTGAACAAATTGATCTAAGTTATAATCTCACTAACGTCGCTTTTGCAAATTATCTGATTTTTGTCTTGTCTGTTTGTACTAATTCTTAATCAAAATCCTTAAAAGGTTGATTTTTGGTTATGATTTATTGCTAGAGAGTGTCTCATTACCTACCTATCACTGTCTTGAAATACTTGAGGGAATTATATTTTCCTCAATTTGAGTTATGTATCTTCACTTATGGACCATATTGGTAAACTAATATAGATAAAGCATGATCCTTTACCAGTTTTTAATCAAGTGTGGTTGTTACTGATACTGTGTTATTGTCTTGTAGTGTTGAGTAAGTTATGGCCAAGAATGAGGAAGGAAGTAGTAGTCCGAGCTGGGGTGCTTCGTTTTTCATGCAGACTTCAGAAGATGTTGCAATGGCTTTTGCTGCTGCGGCTTCTGCGATAAACCCGCCAAGGCCGTCTGTTGTCTTTTCGTCGAAAGATGAAGGTAGCGATAGTCCTTTGGAGAGGTTACAGAGGCAGGTTTCGAAAGCGGTTAAGAACTTCTATGAAACTCCTAAGACCAAGAGTGTATTGTACAATCCTGAGGTTTTGACTAGCCAAAAGCGTCAATGGGCGAAATTTCAGGTGCAATATTTGGTCTGTGTTTAAGAATGAAGAATCAACTACGTTTCGATGTTACTATAGACACTTTTGTCACTAACTTATATCAAACAGGATCATAAACCATTAAAAGATCCATCAAGGCTTTTTGAAAGCGTTGTTGTGGTTGGACTTCATCCTAATTGTGATATTCAAGCACTTGAGAGGCAGTACATTGCTCGAAAATCTGAAGGCTCTTCGGGAAGATTGCGAAGTGCTCTTGTCTCTCAAAATCATTCCCGTGTAGAACCCAGTCTCGAACCACAGGTGAGGTATCCATATCATCTTTTATATATTTGTTCTCATCTGCAAGCTAGCAAGTCTAAGTATTTACTTTATATCCAGGTCTTACTTGTGTACCCTCCCGATAAGCAGCCTCCAATTAAATACAAGGATCTTCATTCATTTTGCTTTCCTGGAGGCATTGAGGTGCTTAATTCACTATTTCCTCATTTCCTACCTGTTTTGCTTCTCTGTTCTGTAATACATAACAAGTTTTCCGGTGCACTGTGGGTCAACCCGTTATGTCGTAACTAGTTTAGAATGTAGATGTTGACACTTCTAGAAAAGTTTCTTACAGTTCTGAGCTGAAATTTTCTCACAATGCATTGTCTAGTAATAGCGCATGGTGGTCATACTTTAAAATATATGTTGGTTCTCTACTTACTTCGCTAGTACATTGAGTTCACTCACTTTTAAAGCTCTTTAAAAGTGTTGGTAGTCTTTTTAATTCCAGTAGATTTCTCTCTATGTTTCTGTGCCTTTTACCCTTCATGATTTACTGTGTTTATCTGTAAAAACTATGTACTTCATACTCCCACTTTTTGCTTGTTATGTCTTTTAAGTTCTTAGTGGTAACTATTGGTTTCAGGTCCATGCTGTTGAGAGAACTCCTTCCATGAGCGAGTTGAGTGAGATTATTCTCAGTCAGGTACTTGCCTGATGTGGAGTGTAGATGTAAAAATTGATCTTTCTACTGGATTAAATTTTGTGATATTGGAAAAATATTGGGGATTAATCATTGTGTCAACTTTGATTCACAAAGCTAAAATTCATATACGATAACATACACTAATTTTAAAACCGGTGATACTAACTTTGCAGGAACATCTTAGACCAAGTGACCTTTCATTTGTATTTAGGTTACAGGTAAGCATCATTGTGGCCAAACTATCTCTTTTGCTTAAAACCTTTATTACATTGTAGCTTCTCTATTTGGATGAGTCATTTCTGTGATATTTTTCTCAGGTTGCTGATAATTCTACTTTGTATGGATGCTGCTTACTAGTGGAAGAAATAGTGAACAAACCGTCCAGATTGCTTTCCACGGTTTTGGACAAACAACCTGCTTGCTCATCATTAAGTCGCTATGTTATGACAACTCGCAGATGCTATTGCGTCCTTACCAGACTGCCGTTTTTTGAATTGCATTTTGGTGTATTAAATAGGTGTGTATCGATTCGCTTCTCAAATCTTGTTTGCCTTCATGCAATTCAGGTTATTCTAGTGTGACATAAACCGAATCTAGCATGGCACAAGTTTTATCATCCCACAAAAATATGTTTGACTTGTATATTTCAAAAAATGCTTTAATTCCTTGTTGCCATTTTCGCTTTTTGAAGTCGTGCTCACATTGATACTCCTTTTGATGTAGCATCTTCTTGGAAGAAAGACTAGAGCATTTGATGAGTGGCATCAGTTGTGCGTCTTTAGAACCCCCAACAGATTTCAGCAATGAAGATAGCTTAAATGATTCATCACCCCAACAAAGAGACTCTGGGGACACAAAAGAACAAACTGTTGAAGCAGGTTCCAAACTCCCTAAAGCTGACGAAATTTCAGATAATGGGACTTGTGAGGCTAATCAGAAAGCTGATGACTCTGCAGAGTCTATTGACCGTGTCACCAAAGCTGATGATTCCTTACCAATTATTAAGCAAGGCAGAGAAAGTTGTTTACCAGAGCCTGGCCCCCTTCTTCGGTGTCCTTATCTGGATGAGATCTCTGATTCTAGCACTAGGTACATCATCAAAATCTATTCTTCATCTATTTGGTCGCATAACAAGCAATCTCTTAACCTGTCTATTACTTAAATATGTGTAAAAATATACATCGAAAATATCACCCAATCTAGTTGAAGATTTTTGGATCGTCTTTCACCACACTTTATGGCCTAACCGTACTGATAACTTTACGATAATCTTGTTGATCGTGTTTGCAAAGTATTACCTGTATATTGAAAGAATCCTGTGAGCCGAAATCTTAATTATTGTGTATTAGTGGTTAGAGAAATTTTCGTATTGCTTTATGAGGGTTTGCATTTTTTTTTGTCTTTCATACTTCTGCAAAGCATATAACTTGCTTTTTGCAGCTTTCAGGCTGCTCCATGTGAGAGGAGGCATTCTAGGACCAGTGCAGATGATACTGAGACAGATGAAGCATCCTTTTCTGGTCAAGATGATACAAGTAGTAATTTTGATATCCTTGAGTGGGCAAAGGTTTGTCTACTTTGCTTTCTTGGAAGTTTCCTATGTTGTGTATGCCGCTCCTAACGCTCTAACTTAATAAATCTCTATCAGTCCAAAAAAAATGGGTCGTTGCAAATATTATGTGAGTATTACCAATTAAAATGCCCGGCAAGAGGTTCAACTATTACATTTCATCCTTTGGAGCATCTTCATCCGGTTGAATATCATAGACCTAATGAAGTGGCATTGCATACTCCTGGATCAGCAATTGATCTAAGATCATGCAGCACTAGTCTAGAACTCGCGGAGGTATCAACCCAATTGTATCTGACAATCATATATTTTTGCTGCATTTCATAACATCTGGAAACCTATATATGACTTTCCCAAAACTCTTATCTTCCTTGGTCTTCAGGCACACACAACACTCATGGCTGAGGAAGAAGCAGCTGCATTATCAACATGGGCTGTTGCCTCCTTATGTGGATCACTGCGGCTTGACAATGTAATTTCTTGCTTTTCATATTTTCTTTTCTTTGCGGTTTCTGTGATTCTGATTCATATGCACAAAATAGAAATATAAAAACACAATCATATTTAATGATCTCCAAGTAATCTAATATTCCGTTTTTTCGGTGGTCTCTTATCGTCTCCATAAGTGTTATATGCTGGAACTATGTGGACGCGAGTTTCAGTGTTTTTATGATAATGTTAATGCATTCTTTCTCTGGTTACTGTGATTGATTTTCTACTAATACTACTTCCTACATTTGGATAGATTTACCTTAAATTCTGATATTCCTCTTTTCTTTGCAGGTCTTGATGATACTAGCAGGAGCACTGCTTGAGAAACAGATTGTATTTGTTTGCTCTAATTTGGTAAAGCACACACTCTGTGACATCATCTATTGAGTCTACTATTTTTTAATCTTCAAATATTGCATGTTCCTATTTAACAGAACATAATTATGTGAACTACATAGGGAATCTTAGCAGCATCAGTTTTATCAATTATCCCAGTAATCCGTCCCTTTCGGTGGCAGAGCCTTTTAATGCCGGTATGATCCTTTCTCTGTCTGGTGTTCACTGAAGATCCTTAAGTAACCCATGTAGGATAATGGCTGGCCTTGATTTTCAGGTTTTGCCAGATGATATGCTGGAATTTTTGGATGCCCCAGTCCCTTACATAGTGAGTTTGTGAACATGAATCCTACGTTATACGATACGTATCATAATTATTTATGTTGCTTAGCATGCGATGCTCATTCTAGGTTGGGGTGAAGAACAAAACTAGCGAAGTTCAGTCGAAACTAACAAATGTTATCGTCGTGGATATTCTAAAGAACCAGGTCAATTTCTGCCTTTGCTCTCAATATCTTTTGGTAATGATCTTTTATGGTCTCTTCTGAAAAGCAAAGTATCTTTCTTAGCAGTCACATATTTGGTAACAAAGCTCCATATATCTTCATGATTTATTGATAGCACTACCTTGGACAATTACTAGGGCCTGCACATTTTCACGGTCTATATTCTAATGACATTTCAGGTTAAGTCACCAAGTATGCCCCAGCTGCCTCAGTATCGAGACTTATATAATGCGCTAAGTCCTTATCACTCAAAGCTCGTCGGAGAAAGCTACCTAGCAAAGAAAAGACCAGTGTATGAATGTACTGATGTGCAGGTCTCTGACGCTCTCTCTATGTCTATTTTTTTAAAATCTTTGCTCTAGAGATTTGCTATGTAACGTGCTATTCCTAACCACCCATGTCGTCAATTGTGTTTGATTATCCAAAGGTGGATGCTGCAAAAGGCTTCATGGATGTCCTAAGGTCGTACCTTGATTCTCTTTGCTCTAATCTGCAGTCACACACCATAACAAATGTGCAATCCAACAACGATAAGGTTTTTTATCTCCCAGTCCTTAGTTTTAGAATAGAGAAATGTGTTTTGCTATCCTCTTTTAGATATGTTAAGCTTGATATTGTTCTCTCTTTCAGGTATCACTTCTCCTAAAGGAAAGTTTCATCGACTCCTTTCCCAGTCGTCAGCGCCCGTTCATGAAGGTGAGAGCCCTTTGCATTCTCATTGGATGCTTCGTAGTCAAATAGTTTCCGTAAAGACTAGACTTTACTGACATACCGCTTTTCTGTTATGATGCGAACAGCTATTTGTGGATACACAACTCTTCTCTGTACATACAGATCTCGTTCTTTCCTTTATCCAGAAGCTATAGGATGACTACATGTATACGTAAAACAAGTCTTGGTGGTGGAAACACAATACCTCGCGATGAAAGTGCCATCGATTCTGTATTTGTAACTTACTGTTTGAGAATGTTGTCTATGGAAAAAAAGACTTCCATAGATGAGGGTTTGATACAGAGAACCATCATTTCTTTGTATCCTCCAACCGCAAACACAGTTGGTGTTTTAACTCTTAAGCCAAAAGATCTTTTATTTGTGCATAAGATAGAGATGTTGAAACACTATTTACATACACCAATTTGTGCAAAGAATGGTGCAACGTTTCATATATTACAAGATGATAACATAGGCAGAGTAACGTTTTTAAAAGTTCAAATTCATAGGTGGCAGTTTTTGTAAACTTTGCTAATATTTTGGCCATAATATAATATGTAAGCAATAAGGCATGATATAAATTGTTTAGAGCATAATCTAAAGTACAGACACCAAAGTGATAATTAAGAAGAATAAAATGGTGATGATTCAAACGAAAATCACCGGTTTTAATTTTGTCTGTATCTCTTGAAAAAACATTCATTTTTTTTTTCTAATTTTTTTCTGTTTATCAAAAATGTATTCATCTACTCTAGGTTAGGTGGATTAAACGTGGTAAAAAGAAAATTCAGTATGGTGTAAATAATTTTGTTAAATATTTTGGTCTTGGGTAGGAAAAAAAATAAAATTTGACAATATGTGAAATATAATTTACTTCTGATGTTACTCTTGATGGGAAAAAAATGAGAAAGATTTTCTTTATTTTATTTTCAAATGATATGTACCTTCCATCCACGATGAACAATGTATTATTATTTTTGGACTTAGACTTCATTCGGTTCATCAATATAATATATTTAATAAAAGAAATATTTTGTAGTTGAAAAAATGTTCAATCAGTTTGGTTTTATCTTTTACAATTAGAATTAAGTTTCTCTGAGTCTTTTACACAACTCTATAAATAGAGATTGTAATCACCTATGTAAACCACCTTTGATTTTGATAATAAGAAAACCCAAAAAAAGAGGCAATCTAAATTGCCCAAAGATCTTGTCTTTGTGTAGGACCTTAAGGAGGACTCTCACCTTATTCCATTTGCAATTTTCTTCGTTTTGTTCCGTGGTTCTCGTGTTCTCTCTCTCCATTCGTGAAACAGAGCCCACGTCTTCATCACGCTTCTCTCTATTAAGCTTTCAAAACATCTCTTCATCGCCACTATTGTTTTATAGCTTCTGCTCCGCATCAATAAATGAGGAAGATTTTTATTTTTGGAATCTTCATTTTTTCAACATCCCCAATGCACAATGTAATTATTTTTGGAATTTATTGCAGATATAACCGGTTATTGATGTTGGTTATTTCCGGTTATAGATGTTGGTTTAATCTTAAGTATATAAGTTGAGTTAATGACATTGTAAATGATTAAGTTGTTAACATTCTGTTTTACTCAATAATGAAAGTTTGTTAGCTTCTTCACTCTCTTCTCCGATTTACTTATCCGGTACATTGTACCTTCAATATGGTATCAGAGCACAATAACATTCCGCGATCATTGTGTTCATCGGAAGAGAGCTTTGTTCTTTGTGTTACGTTTTCTTCTTCGATTCTTTGAAGTTTCTGATTCCGATTATCCGGAATTTTCCGTTCTGTTTCATTTTTTCTTTCATTTTGACCTTAACGTTGACGATTCTCGTTTTCGATTCATCAAATTCGTCACGTTTTCTTTGTAATTTCTCATTCTTACACTGAGAATGGGATCTTATGTACCTCAATCTACTATTCGGGTGACTCGTCCTCCGATCAACAACAATGGTGATCAATTTCGTTATCCAGCTGATCAATATGAGAATCCTTACTATCTTCATAGTGCGGATCACGCTGGACTCATTCTTGTATCAGATCGACTAACGACTGCTTCTGATTTTCATTCTGGCATCGATCGATCTTGATGGCTTTAAATGTTAGAAACAAGTTGGGATTCATAAACGGTACGATTTCTAAACCACCAAAAGATCATAGAGACTTTGGTGCTTGGTCTAGATGCAATGACATTGTTAGTACTTGGTTAATGAATTTGGTTGATAAGAAGATAGGTGAGAGTTTGCTTTTTATAAAAGATGAAAGACAGAATTCTGTGAAACCATCTACTCGGATTGATAATGTGTCTTTTCAGAGTGTTGCTCCCATGATGAATGATGTAGAGAATGCATATATTGCAACTTATAATACTGTCAAAGCAAGTGAGAAACCGATTTGTTCTCACTGTGGGAAAGTAGGACATACGGTTCAGAAATGTTACAAGGTTCATGGTTATCCACCAGACATGAAAATAGGCAATCAAGGATATACTTACAAGGTTAATCCACAGTTACAAGTTCAACCTAGGATACAGATGATGCCGAGTCAGCCAAGGATGCAATTTCCTAATCAGATGCAAATGAAGCCATATGCTAACTCAATGCAGAAAGCTAATGATGTGGCTCATGTTTACACCGAGAATTGTGCTTATCTGTCTGAAGGCTACTCTTTTAATCTTATGATGGTTCCTTATGGTTCATATGGTTCTAATATTCAACAGATGCCTCATGTCACACAAGGTGGAAACAATTTAAGTCTACAAGATTTTACTCCACAACAGATAGAACAAATGATTTCACAATTTCAAGCTCAAGTTCAAGTTCAAGAGCCTGAAGCTTCTTCGGGTAATCCTAGTCCAACATCTACAGTCTCAGAACATGGTCTTATGGCTCTTACTTCTACTTCTGGTACTATAATTCCCTTTCCTTCTACTAGCCTTAAATATGAGAATAATAATCTCACTTTTCAAAATCATATACTTTCAACTCTTGAAACATTTCTATCGCATAATTCTCGGATTATAGATAGTGGAGCTTCTAGTCACGTTTGTTCAGACTTAGTAATGTTTAGGGAATTAAAGCCTGTTTCTGGAGTTACTATTACTGTTACCAAATGGTACTAGGGTCTCTATCACTCATACAAGCACTGTGCATATAACTCATAAGTTGATTTTGCATAATGTTTTGCATGTTCCTGATTTTAAATTCAATTTGATTAAAACTTTGGCATGTTCAGCTCATTTCTATGTTTCTTGTTGTTTAATTCAGGAACTTTCTCAGGGCTTGATGATTGGGAGGGGTAAACTATATCACAATCTTTACATTCTCGAGACAGGAAATAAATCCCTCTCTACATCAATACCTGAAGCTTGTTCTTTTACTGGATCTGTTCTTGATGATGGCAATTTGTGGCACCAGGGTTTAGGTCATCCATCATCGCCTATCTTACAAAAACTTGTTAGTCATATTCCTTCTTTAAAGTCATTTCATTGTGATGTTTCTTCTTGTAAAATCTGTCATTTAGCTAAACAGAAAAGGCTAGCTTATGTGTCTCATGATAATCTAGCTGAAAAACTATTTGATCTTGTTTATTTAGATATATGGGGTCCTTTTAGTATTGAATCAATTGAAGGTTTTAGATATTTTCTTACCTTAGTTGATGATTGTACTTGTTTAGTTGATGGACTACTTGGATATACATGTTGAGAAATAAAAGTGATGTGTCTAGTGTTTTCCTGCATTTCTGAAACTTGTTTCTACACAATTTAATACAAAAGTTAAAGCAATTCTTTCTGAGAACGCGCCTGAATTAGCATTCACTGAATTGATTAAAGAACAAGGCATGATTCATTACTTTTCATGTGCTTATACTCCTCAACAGAATTCTGTTGTTGAGAGAAAGCATCAGCATTTGCTTAATGTAGCTAGGGCATTACTCTTTCAATCTAAAGTTCCTATGCAATACTGGAGTGATTGTGTAATCACTGCAACTTTCTTGATAAATCGTTTGTCTTCACCATTGCTTAACAACATATCACCTTATGAACTTCTACTTAAAAGGAAACCTGATTACAGTTTATTAAAGAATTTTGGTTGTCTCTGTTATGTTTCTACGAATTTACATGAAAGAAATAAGTTTTCTTCTCGTCCTAAACCCTTTATTTTCTTAGGATATCCTTCTGGATATAAAGGTTATAAGGTTTTAGGCTTGGAATCTCACACTATTTCTGTTTCTCGTAATGTGATCTTTAAAGAGACTGATTTTCCTTTTAAAATTAGTGAACTTCTTTCTAAAGTTGTTGATGTGTTTTTGAATACTATCTTGCCTTTACCTGCTCCATTAGATTTTGTTGACTCATTGCCATTAATAGATGAAGATACATTGATTCCTACTGCACCATCATCATCATCATCATCATCATCATCATCATCATCATCATCATCATCATCATC
>Ga0041059_1001637_pt1 | contig 17531 bp, 10 predicted proteins | sample AraColnosormetaG_FD_56232 | JGI IMG/M metagenome (GOLD analysis project Ga0041059, IMG submission 56232) | Arabidopsis roots microbial communities from North Carolina, USA - Col MF nosort | ecosystem: Host-associated > Plants > Roots > Unclassified | place: USA: North Carolina | collected...
TGTAACTTCACATACCCGTAGCGTCACTCTCTCAATTCCTTCGTTTATGGTGTTAGTTACTTAATATTTTTATGGAATATGGTTATTGAGCTAATTCACCCATTTTTTTATCTCTTTTAATATTCGTATTCTTTTTGTAACGTTCCAAATTTTTAATATTATCCTGTCTGTTATCAAGCCCATAAAATAAGCCCATGGCCTTCCACAAACCCATACTACAAATCATTACGGTTCCCAAAGCAGAAGAATCAAAAGATTCACAAAGGAAAAAAAAAAAATAACCGACACGTGTCAGTCACTCCTTGACAACTGGATAATTCTTAGTGGCCCTGTAAATCTAAAAATTTCGCTGTCTTCGTCACTCTCCCTAACTTCCTTTTTCTGGTTCTCTCTTTCTTCTTTCTATTTTATTCAAAAGCCAATTCCCAATTTCCCACCAAAGCATCACTTTGGCGCAATCCGAAGATTCTCGCCGCCGCCGTCGTCATGTCGCCGTCCGACGAATCGACGAACGGTTCTCGTTGCTCATCATGCATCTCCAGCGACAACGATGGCAACGATTTCGGTAAATCGGATGAGTTTACATGCAAACAATGCAAAAACTCCGATTCGAAATCGAAATCAAAATCGGTGAATGATTCGGATAAGCTTCGAAGAATCATCGTCGCTTCCGTCAAAGGATTCACTATAGGTACTGGTTTAAAAGGTGGTTTAGCTATTTTCTCAATCGTCGCTCGTTTCGCTCGTCGTCGTAGATCTTCTCCTCAATCTAGGTAACCGAAATCGATTTTTCAAATTTTCCGGTTTAGCTCATCTGATCTGAAATCTAATCGTAGTCGGTTTAGGAAAACCGGAGAGTTTTCGAATAGTGAAGCTATCGCTATGGGGATTAAGGAGACGTTAAGATATGGATTGTTCTTAGGAACTTTTGCTGGGACTTTTGTTTCTGTAGATGAAGCTATTGCTGCTTTAGCAGGAGACAAGAGGCATGTTTGTCCCCACTAATCTTGTAACTTTTATTTTGTGATTTAAACCCAAAAATAGTGAAGTATCAATTTCTTCAGATTTGATCACTGTGAAGTAATTTAATCTGAATCCAGAACTGCAAAATGGAGGGCCCTGTTTGCTGGATTGGTGGCTGGACCATCTATGCTTCTCACAGGGCCAAATACGCAACATACGAGTTTGGCTGTTTATATATTGATGCGTGCTGCGGTTCTCGCATCGCGTTGCGGTATTAAAAGTAAACGCTTTGGTACCATTTGCAAGCCACTTACTTGGAAACATGGAGATTTATTCCTCATGTGTCTCTCTTCCTCACAGATTTTGTATGCTTTCTCTTTCTCTCTACAAAGATATTAAATTTTGTGGTTCAGCTAGTTGTTACTAGGTTCTTGGTTGTTATTAGATTCTTAGATTAGCGATTTTGTGTTTTTTTTTCAGGTCTGCTTACATTTTGAAACAAGAAAGCCTTCCTTCATCGTACAAGTCTTTCCTTAACAAACAAGGTGGGAAGGATCTTTCAATCTTACAAGGCGTAAAAGATATCGCAACCGCGCAACCGTTCACTAATTTAAGAGCGATTGAGAAATATTACAAGTCTGTTGGAGTTGATATCAAACTGGATCCTACCATGAAAGTCCCCTGTACGGTAAGTTTTCTATGATACTATCTTTTTTGGGTTGTTAAGACGAACAAAGCATTTGTCGATAGTTGATGTATCGTCAATGAGTCTGCATGCATGGTTTTACGCAATACTTATGTTGTTACTTGCAGATAATACATGGAAATGAGTCATGTGTTAAGCATGGTGTTACATTTTTCCTTCAAGCTTACAAGAGGGCGTTACCTGTCTATGTCCCTGTGTATTTGATTCCAGCGCTAATAGTCCATCGTCAAGACCTGCTAAAAAAGTAATAGGTTTATGTCTAAACTGCTCATTGAATGGTATATATCCTCTGATTTTATTCATCACCTCATAATATGTTTCATCACAGGCAATACTCTATACTTGGCAAGGGTCTTCTGGGCACAGCGAGATCAAGTTTGTTTCTCGCTACTTACTGCTCTTCTGCCTGGTTAGAATCAATTCTTGGAAGGCTCTTATCGATTTTTGTTTTGTTCTCACTTGAAGTTGGAACTTAGACCATCTCTATAATGATGTAAAATAGGGCTTGGACTTGTCTACTATTCCGCACTTTTGAGACATGCAACATACCGCTTGTGGCCATAGCAACAGTACAAACGAAAGCCATTCTCATCACATATCATTGTTAATATAATACCTAACGTTAGGCTTCTCCTGCAGTTCCCAACAGGTCTGGCTTTAGCTATTGAGAAGAAAAGCAGAAGGATAGAGATATCACTATACTGCTTAGCGAGGGCGATAGAGAGCTTCTTTACTTGCATGACAGAGGCAGGATACATTCGACCGCCCAAGAGTTTAAGAAGAGCGGATGTGGTTGTGTTCAGCGTTTCGACAGCCATTATAATGCATTGTTACGCACAAGAAAGAGACGTATTTCGATCAAAATACTTGAACGTACTAGATTGGGTCTTCGGTGTTCCTCCTCCCCCTCCTGCTCCTTCTTGCGAAACAACCTAGAGACATTCACTTTTAACCTAAAGATCTTTCTGATGTGGGACAGAATTTGGTGGTAGAATGCTCATTTAGAGTCTCTAGGAGTTTTGTTTTGGGTCAATTTTGTATACCACAATCCATTTGACAATTTTTGTCCATCTTATGTGGACACACCAATATGTAATCTGGTAGTCTTACATGTTCTACAAAGTTAAAATAAAACGAAGCTAAATATTTTGTTAATCAACAACACTAAACCATAAAAAAGATGGACCAAGTAAATACAATATGGCTTCAATAATTTGATACGAACATCCACCACCTATACACTGCATATCCATAGACCGTGCCGTATAAAACCATCCTCATAGGGTACACTCTAAACCTGCATTACTTGGTCCAAAGATGTATCCATTATCCATTAATTAGGCCAGTAAACCAAACCAAAATTTGGATCTAACAATTAAAATCAATAGAAAATATTCACGAAAATAAACAAATTCAATCATAACTTGTACACCTAATTCGTAGATATACAATAATACATACATTGCAAATGGAACCTAACATTGTATGTATGGTTTGAGATTCGCTCTTTTGAATCCAAATTAATATCGGTTGACAAAAAAAAAATTGTATGTATGATTTATGTTTATCCAATAGGTTTTAAGGCAATAAAGCTAAACCAAAATTTAGATCTAATAATTCAAAGATTAATATATAATGATATGATAAAACAACTAGTTTGATATTGAGATAAGATAAACAAGTAACCTTGAAGGATGAGATTTGCGGGCGAGAGCGGCTGATCTTTCCTCGGCGGTGACAGGATAGCCCCACCGAGAGAAACTCCGATCAAAGAAGTCCCAATCCGGCAAAAGTATGCCGCCAATAAGAGAAATACCGACGGCGTAAGTAACAACCGTCTTCTTTAAAGACTGTGTCCATAACCATACAACTACCATCACCACTGCAAGACCTACCATTGATGATCTTAGTGCTGCTTCGTTTCCCATTATGGCTAAGAGAGAGTAGATAGCTTATATTTAAAACGGGATTAGTTGAAGTTGCTTTATAACAGTGTAAACATGGAAAGAAGATTCACAGATTATGTAGGATGTAGGAGAAAGATTTCATTTATGTGTTAAAGATAATATTTAATGGATTTTTTTATATAGGGTATATTCTTTTGGAAAAATGCGTGGCAATCAATTGAATTGAATGCCGCCATAAATGTGGTAATGTCCCAACCGTATTTTTGGATCCAAGTTTTTGTGTTTGTTCAGTTTTATCTTTATTTATGGTTTTGATCATAGAGTAATTAGAATTATACCGAAAAATTAGGAAAAAAAAGATAAATTTTGGAATGACAAGAAGGAATTCACAAACTTTTCTTTATTTTTAATTTTTTGTAGTGTAAATGTAAAAACGGATAATTTGGTATGAAAGAATTATACCGAATTGCATCATACCATATATATAAACAATATCTCTCGGATTAACTCTTTGAATTCTAATTAATATCGGTTGCCAAAAAAAATTTGTAGAATAAAATGACATAATCATCAAGCGGGACAGAAATTATTTTTAACTTTCACAAGCATAAGATTATATGAGTACGTTGTACTTTAAACATAAGACAACAAAAAAATCTTATCATATTTTTGAGGTAAAAAAAATTATAAAATTGACCAAACAATGTGTTATACATATGAAATTTACTATTTATTATTTATTTGTTATCTCATTTAATATTATGTTATAATTTTAAATTGATAAACTTAAATTTTGAATCCTCAATATTTAATTAACTTTACCAATCAAACTCTACATCTACAACCAACACATGTAATCATACAACAAAAAGTTTATAGCTACTGCCGAACAACAGTAAAAAGGAAAGTTACTACTCAACCAAACACCCACATAATTGGTTACTAACATAAATTTTGTTTTGATAGTTGGCATCGTTAGTAATAACCTCAAACTTTTCTTTTCTTTTCGCCAAAAAGTAATAACCTCAAACTACGAATGTCGTTTTGTAAATGAAGATTTCTAATTTTTTCCTATAAATGTGAAAACAAAGTAAATACTCTTTTTCATTGATAGTATATTAGTATCTAAAGCATTAATCTTACAAAGGTTGTTAGATCTATATAAATTCAGAAACAATTTTTTAAAATCCGAAGCCACAAAACTACGCATTGACAAAGGACAAGTTTAAGTCCCTTGGTAGAAACAAATGACGTCGACTATTTCTATTGTTAAATAGCGACGAGATTAAGCCCTCATATATATGCGGCTAAATAGCAACACCATGTTTCTTTTACACATGTTTTTCTATGAACTTGCTACAAAAGTTCATGAGAAAGTGTGGTCACATCTTAATAATATCTATTCCTCGGTAACTATTTTAGTCTATATCTACTAACCAATATTTGAATATTTTCTCAGTAACAAAGTAAAATATAATACTGATTCCCCCAATGGTACTGTGATGCCACATTGCTAAACACTCAATTAAGTTTGGTTTTGATACCCCTTATAACATCATGATCGCCAATGTTTATTTACCATCAATTACAGTTTTGACCTACAAATCTCATCCTCGTTATTCGACCAGTGCACTTCTACATGTAAGGTTGATAGACTTGTTTACTAGTCTTGTTGATCATCACAAGATATTTTTATGTGTTTTGTGAATTCTTGCACAATACTAAAAATCACAATCTTTATATTGCTTCGCGTGTGGGATCAAACCTAACGATAAGATCAAGAAATTTGTTCCAAACCTCTCGTAAAGACACAAACAAGACACAATGAGAACTCTGGAAGCTCTACACTAGCTAGGAATCTGAGTTTGTAAGAACAACAGATCATCATATTTTTTGAAAATCATTTAAGTCGACTAGACCTGGGTAATAATATCACTTAATCCCTTCTCAATTATTTTGGATGCATCTTCAACATTTTGTTTTTGATAAATTCGAATCATATATGCAGAAAAAACAATTTAAATACAAATGATAAGATGATTTAGCTCTTAAAAATGACCAAAGAAACAAACAAAGATGAGAAGAAGAAATTTTGATTCTCATTATATCTTTTTAATTAAAAAATAAAATTTTATTTAGTAATGCATAATGTTTTACAAAAATATATTGGGTGGCTTTTAATTTTTGAGGAATACTGAGGAACTATCACCTAATTAATTTTGTATAAATAATTTATCAAGTAATTAAAAAACATTATTCTACGGAACCATTGAATATTTGAAATTTAGTATCTTTTATTTATTATTACTATATTTCCATTAAAATTTATTTTTTATTATACTCTAGATTTAAAGCTATATGTGTTATACATTAGCTCGTTATAAACATCGATGGTTGTGAATTTAAAATACTAAGCCAACACCTGCACAAGGTATGAGTATATTCATATAATTTGTTAGTTATAACAAATAACATCGATTGAATTAATTTGGTAAAACATATTTTGTATTTTATCGAATTATCATTTTAATGTATTTCTCTAACTCTCAAGTAAATAATTCATTCTATTTTTTAATGTTTTTAATTACATTAATAAACCTTATTTACAATTACTTACCTTTAAAACAATTGTTGTCTTTAAAGTATTTTTAAAATAAACGAAATTAAACTAGTGTCAATTTAGTATCTTATATAAATAAACCATAAATTCAACTAATATTTATTGTCACTAATCCTATATATATTATACTATATAAAACCATGAAATAAATTCTTATATCATATTATTTATGCATAAGTTTATACGACTTATACAACTAAATTTAAATAATTTAATTTATATACAAGTTTGATATACTTTGTACTTAATTAAAATAAATTTATTCAATTAATAAGTTAAAACATGTCAATTTGTATGCAAGAAAGAATTAATGCATGATTTTTAATTCTTAAATTAATTAATAAATATAATTAAGGGTATATGCACTAGATGACTATGAAATTCATAATATTATAGAAACTAACCATGGGCGTATAGTACCTGTCGGAAACCAACTTTAAATTACTCTCATATCCCTATAATAGAGTTTTGGTTGAAGGGACAAATAGCTTTATAGGCAAATAGTTTTACCACTAAAGCTTCCATAACCTCCTCATCCCTTACAACAATAACCACCACTAGATCCGTAACACCACCGCCTCCTCCGTATTTAGTATTACTAGATCTGTAAATACTACCGCCTCCGTATTCACCACCATCATATCCATAACACCACCGCCTCTTCCCTATTCATCACCACCGCCGTTTACTTTTGTTGACATGTATTTTTATTCTAAAACATTGTATTTTTCAAAGTTTCTTTTAAATAATACTTGTTCTTTACTAAAATTACAATGATCCGTATGTCTCAATTCAAACGATAGCATGTAATTTTTGAATACTTCATGCTATTTTTCTATTTTTCTATTTGATATGTATATTTTCCTAAAACGTTTATATTTTTTGATAAGATAATATTTTTTTAAAGATAATGTGCATTTTACAAATAATCTATGTTTTTTTACTAAAATCACAAGTAAGTTAGTGATTCATGATTTATGTTTTTTTTTATAATCACATGCAAATTTGTACAATCACATGTAATCTATAAATAACACATATGTGGTTTGCTTATCTCTGTTGAAACCCATTTACCATATTGTCAAAACAATAAACCTACGTTCTAATATAATAAAAATAAATAGCATGTCCTTAAATATCTTATGCAACATTTCTATACTCAATCACAACTGTTTCTAAATGGCTATTTTTTAACTAAATTTTCTTTTACGTATACATTTTTAAGGTATAAGAGATATTGCGTGTGATTTTAATAAGTAGTGGTCTAATATTGCATGATTTTTAAGAAGTAGCGGTGTAATCATTACTTTCTATTGTCTTTTGTTCCCTACATGTAGCAGCTATTGTCGAAAAGAAAGAGTTTCTCTCATCTATAAAAGGTAAAATAGTTATTTCGCAGGCTCAAAAAAGGTTATTTATCCAACTTTTCTGCACGAAGGCTATTTTCTTAATAATGCTGTCAAATTTGGTCATCCTCTAATATTACCCTATAATTAATATATCGATGTGACACATGTCTCTCATGATTTTTAATTCTTAAATAAATTAAATTAAATAATAAATAAAATTAATATATTGATGTGACACATGCCAATCTATCTACTGCTGACTTGGCGGAAGGATGAAGAGAGTTGGTCAACTTGCATATATGATTATAAAAGATAATTCTTCTTTTTACTGAAATAGAATTGAAAAAATATAATTCATAAATTACCTTTTAATGTAATGTCCCCAAAAAGTTGAAAATCTATAATGAGATTTATTCCATAAATAGTTCTATTTTATTTTGAGGATTCTCCTACTAGTTGCCTTACTAATTGAAACTAAATGCAATATAATAAATATTTAAATTGGTGACCCAAAAGAAAATCTTTTATACATAATTTTCCTAATATTGTGTTCTATTAGAATTCTATATAAACAACTTTTAAGTTGTTCATATCTTTGAAGTTTTTGATATCTTTTGTATTTTTGTTTTTAGTGGGTATAAGAAAAATGGATTCTAGCCATAATGACAGTTCTAGTGATGAAGAGGGTATTGACTCCAACAATCGCCGCCATCACTCTAATCATCAAGTTCAAAGGCTCGAAGCGTAAGATCTTAATTTACTTAATTAATTTAGATTTTTTTTTCTTATAAAATTTGGCTTCTTAATTCACAGTTAATGTTTTTTTTTAAAATTTGATTTAAGGTTTTTTCATGAATGTCCACATCCAGACGATTCTCAGCGACGTCAATTGGGTAACGAACTGAATCTGAAACACAAACAAATCAAATTTTGGTTTCAAAACAGAAGAACTCAAGCCAGGGTAATTGTTTTTGTCTTATCTATTTTTAATCTAGTTTAGTTTATAATACAGATTGATTTAATCGAGTTAAACCAAATAATAGTGATTTACTAGTCATCATTATTGTTCAACATCGTTGTTGTATACCATCGTAAATTCCACACGATAATTGCATATTTAAAATTTAAACGAAGATTTGTCTAAATTTCACCTCCAAAAAACTGAGAATAATTTATTTTATGTAGATTCATAATGAAAAAGCAGATAACATAGCACTTAGAGTAGAGAACATGAAAATTAGATGTGTAAATGAAGCAATGGAAAAGGCACTCGAGACTGTGCTCTGCCCTCCTTGTGGTGGCCCTCATGGGAAAGAAGAACAATTATGCAATCTCCAAAAACTTCGTACAAAGAACGTCATTCTCAAAACAGAGGTATGTGTTTATGCAAATACTTATCCAAAAAACTATATTTTTTTTCTTTTGATTAATATTAATTTTATGAGCTCATATGTCACTAAATGAATCTCTAATTTTTAACACTAATAAATTTAGTTTGTCTACTAGTAATGTTTTGAAATAAATTGTCTAATTAGTTAACTGAATTCAAACTTTGTGATTACACGCTTATTAGAGAGATAATATGATTTATTACTTTTTTGGTTTTACAAAATACTCGTTCATTTTCGCACGCATAATATTTTTTAAAAAAGTTATTGTTGTTGTATACATTATATGATATAAAATTAAATATTAAAATATTTTAATTGCTCATAACTTATATAATTAAAAATACTTCTGATATTAACTAAATTTTAAAGGAAAAGATTGTCTAATGAATTCAAATATTTAGGGACCAAATATTTTTAAGCAAATTTATTTTTGGTACTCCAGAAAAGTAACTAAGGAAGTAAATTATTGGTAGTGTAATACTTACTTAAGAATCAAATATTAAGAAAGAATTTTCTTGAGGTGATACCCTAAATATGGAGTATTACATCAAATATAGGTAAGATTATTTCTATATGTATAAATTTAGTCAAACTTATTATTCTTCTAATTAAAATCCAGTTGGAAAAAGTGTTAGAAAATTAATAATTTCAATGAAATTTCATGTTAATTATATTCTTTTACAATAAAAAAATAAAAGTTGTTGAGGTGGCACTCTAGTCAGAGAGTGATCTTTTTTGGCACTCTATGAGATTATTTTTTCACTAAATCTCTAAATTGAAAATAAAAATCACTAATATCTTTGTTGATCAAAATATGAAATCAGTACGAAAGACTCTCAAGCTACCTAACCAAGCACGGAGGTTACTCAATACCTAGCGTCGATGCCTTACCTGATCTCCATGGTCCATCAACCTATGGGTCAACCTCCAATAATCGTCCTGCTTCATATGGTTCCTCTTCTAACCATCTCCCCCAACAATCAAGCTTATTAAGAAGACCATTTACTCGTGAACTCATCAACACCACCCCACTGCCTAAACCAGTACTACTGCAGCATTTCCAACAGCTATCTCAACTGGAGAAAAATAGGATGTTTGAAATAGCGAAAAACGCGGTGGCAGAGGTTATGAGTCTCATTCAAATGGAACACTCAATGTGGATTAAGTCAACTATTGATGGTAGAGCCATCATTGATCCAGGGAACTATAAGAGATATTTTACTAAGAATAGCCATCTTAAGAGCCGAAGTGCTCTTCAATCTCATCATGAGTCTTCTATGGAAGTCGTGGTGGTTCAAATGGATGCAAGAAACTTGGTCGACATGTTCTTAAATACGGTACGTACTCATGCAATTTTATGTCTAAGCTAACATTATCAAATTTCTTGATACATTTTTTTTTATCAAAAATAACTAAAATCTTTCTCTAGTTTTATTTTGTTAGTATCAAAACAATTTTTCATTTCAGAAACTATTAATAACTTCATGATATACTAGATTTAAAATACCTTGTATGGTAAAAAATGTTATATCGTTTTATTCTATATATATGTTAAACAATGTTGTGTATGTGGCATTTAATGACGCATATACGGTGTCTTTTTTTCCAAAGATTTGAAAACAAAACGACGTCGTTTAATTTTTGAATTAATAAGAAAAATGCAGGTTTGAGTAAAAATATTATTTTAATGTCTATTAATTATTTGAAACATGAAAAGTTTCGGATATTTTTGTATATTCATTTTTCTTATTATCAGAAATATTATTGTCATGACTTATTAACTATAAAATTAGTGATTATGATTATATGCATAGACAATTATATTAACAATTTTTTCGTTTACATTTTTCAATAAAAATAGTATTTACCGTATAATCTCCATATATAAACAGCCCCATTTCCGGCTATGCATCGTGCTCTGCTGTACGACGACTAACTATAACATATTTTAGAAGATTGTATATATGTAATAATAATTCTTACAATTACATTTTCAACACAATATTATTGCAGGAGAAATGGGCGAGGCTTTTTCCAACAATTGTGACCGAAGCTAAAACAATTCACGTGTTGGATTCCATGGACCATCCAAGACAAACTTTCTCAAGAGTGGTATAATTCTTTGAATAGTTCTATTTTAAACGGTCAGTAGATCACTTACATAAATGTTAAACTGGATGGTAAATAAAATAGGTATATGAGCAACTGCACATACTGTCACCATTGGTGCTACCTAGAGAGTTTATAATCCTAAGAACTTGCCAGCAAATGAAAGAAGATCTCTGGTTGATAGCTGACGTTTCCTGTTATCTCCAAAACGTTGAATTTGAGTCTACGGCTCCTATTTGCACCAAACGTCCCTCCGGTGTTCTAATCCAAGCCTTGCCCCATGGTCGTTCTAAGGTCTCTCTTCCCTCTCTTTTTGATATATTTTTATAAGTTTACATACACACACACACACATAAGATATATGTCTTAATTTTAAAGCAATGTGTGATTGAAAAAAAAATCTTCAAAAATAACAAAGAAAATGGGCAGGTAACATGGATAGAGCATGTGGAAGTGACTGATAAAGTGTGGCCACATCAGCTTTATAGAGACCTCTTATACGGTGGTTTTGGCTATGGAGCTCGACGTTGGACCGCTACTCTTCAGAGGATGTGTGAGAGGCTGTCTCTCTACTCCATGACTGACTTCCCTCCCACCGACTACCCCGGAGGTCATTATTAGTTACACCTATACTTATATGACTCACTTAGTGCATAAGTAACTTAAAATGTGTTATATATGCGGATTTAGTTAGTATATTGACAAGTGCTAGTTTCAAAACTTTTGGTACTTAAAGCTTTTTAACTATTTGTAAAGTTTTAAAATGTTTTTATTCTTTTGTAGTTGTGAAAACAATAGAAGGAAGAAGGAGCGTCATGAGTTTGGGAGAAAGAATGTTGAAGAACTTTGCATGGATAATGAAAATGTCTGACAAACTCGATCTCCCGCAACAGTCTGGAGCCAACAATAGCGGAGTTAGGATTTCGGTGCGGACAAACACAGAGGCCGGTCAACCGCCTGGTCTCATCGTCTGCGCCGGTTCATCTTTATCTCTCCCTCTCCCTCCTCTCCAAGTCTACGATTTCCTTAGAAATCTGGAGGTTCGTCACCAGGTAAAGAATAGATGGTTTCATTAACAGTATAAGTCCATATTTAAATGTCGTCCTTTTTCACATTAATTAACAAGAAACCTAATGTTTGTATATATGTACATAAGTGGGACGTTCACTGCCAAGGAAATCCAGTGACTGAGGCTGCTCGTTTTGTCACCGGACCTGACCAAAAGAACAACGTGACTTTTCTCCAGGTAAATGTATATATTACTCCTACTAAAACCTTATGATTAAAGTTTAAATTACACATTTCTTTTGCTTCTTTAAGTTTATCATAACTAGCATTACTTCAAATAGAGATGTTAAAAAGTTCTAAAAATCCATGCAACGGGTCAAGTTTGTTCAGTTTTGCTTTATATTTTTGTGGTCATGAATACGTTAGAATAGATTAAATAGGATCGGCATAAATCTTGAATAATTAAGAAGTAATTCACATTACAAATTCAATTTCCTTGGCATAATGGCATTGCTTTAACTATGACTATTGTTATACATTATGTAGCCGTCAAGTGTAGGGGAATATAAGTTGATGATACTACAAGATGGCTTCATAGATGCATTAGGAGGTATGGTGGTATACGCTCCAATGAATCTAAACACAGCATACTCCGCCATTTCTGGCCAAGTCGATCCTTCCACCATTCCAATTCTCCCTTCCGGTTTCATCATCTCTCGTGACAGCCATCCTTCCTCTAGCGAGGTTGATGGTGGCAGCATGACACTCCTCACTTTGGCTTTTCAGATCTTTGTCACCGGTCCGAGTTACTATACAGATCTTAACCTGAAAGATTCTGCCACCACAGTCAATACCTTGGTTAGCTCCGCCGTTCAAAGGATCAAGGCCATGCTTAACTGCGAATGATGGTCAGTGAGAGTTTGATTAAGTTACCAGTTCGAAAATCTAAACTCTTTTGGTGTTTTTTTCTTTTTTTAAATCTTGAAATAAGTGAGAAGAGTATTCTCCGTTTGATTCTCTAAGGAGAGTCGTACTTTTTCATGCTTTTCGTTGGTTTTAAACTCATTACAATAAATTTCTAAGGCAAGGGCCTTAGTTAAACAATATTTATGTTGTTGCATGTTGGTATGTTTTTTAGTGATATTGTTGCTTGGACTTATAATTTCTAAAGGCAAGGGCCTTACATAAGATGTTATATATTGCTTTAATTCTGTTTTTATTTAATCATAATTTTTATAGTTTCTTGTTTTATTTATATAAAGTTAGGGAAAATCATATTTTAAACCTTCAAACTGACATTGTGTATATATATTTCACTAGCACTATATAAACCTCCAAATTATATTTACTAACACTCTCTCCAAATTAAATTTTTTGTTTGTACAGCTTTAAAAGATACAGAACACTATCGAAATACTAACGAAAGTTACAGAAGAGTTAACATTTGTCAGTTAAATAAAGAAAGAAAGTAAAAGTGTTTAAAAAAATCATTATGACAACTTACCATAATCGTTGTCTAATGTTTTTAAAATTCAATATCCTCACATGAATTTGGGGTTTAGAGTTTCTTAGTTTGAAGAAGAAAAACATAAGTGATATGATAACTATAAGTTGTTTATAATAACAAAAAGTAATTTCGATGAAGACTGATGCAAACGCAAGAATCCACCCAATGATCTTATCAACGGAAGCAAAGGTCCGAAGCTTTGATGGTTGATGAATGATGATAGAGATGGTAGATGGAGGGTTTGTTGAATGAATCCACAATCAACACACGGTTTTAACAACTTGAATCCAAAAGTTATTAAGCCAGAAAATCACACAAGAGAAGTGAATCCACACTCAACTTGAAATGACAAAACATAAAGACAACTCTTTATAAAACAAACTTAAAGTTTATTGAGATAATTTCTAATATGATTGGTGAATACAAATGAAATCGAAAGAGAGCTTATATAGAGGTTTTAGTACAACGGCTATATGCCAAAAAAAGGAAACAAATCGCAAACAATAAAGGAATAGAGCCGTTAGAGGCTTGATGGTGTGATCGGCCAAATAAGGCAAGTGGAACCTTAATTTGTATCTAGAAAACTTGGGGAGGAAGATGCGGTTTCTTGGAAGCTTTAGCATCACTTGGAGGCTCTTAAACATGCATACATGTAGAAAAGAAAAGAGCCGTTGAGGTGTGCTTTCCTGCGAGTCCAAAAGAAAAAAGAAGTGAGTCAACGGGTCTTGGGTGAGGTGAGGTGTAGCATAACTCGGGTGGGTAACTTTATGGACGGTTTGGAGTATCTTCTTGATTCCCTTAGACACATCATTAATAAGGGTAATGTCTCTTTCCTTATTTGGCACCGAATAATCTTGTATGAAAAGTACTTCAGCAAATCCTTCGGAGAGTCCTTCAGCGAAACCTTCAGTAAGTCCTTCAGCGAGTCCATCACATCAAAGGAAAATATGATGATGTAGATGTCAAACTGTCATACATGAATTCAAAATAAAACATTCTCTCACTACAAGAAAACATATGATATTCCAACCGATACTTCCAATAATTGTATTTTGTTGCAAATTTCTAATCGATATCCTATAAAATTGCAACAAATATTTTATTTATTGAATATTTATTGCAAATTTCCAATAAATTTTGGTTATGGTAAATTTGTCACAAACGTCGTAGGACAATTGTTGGAATTTTTCAACAAATATGATGTTGTTGCAAATTAGCAATAATTATTAAATTGTTGGAAATTATTAACAAAATCTTTTGTTAGAAACTAAATTTTTTGTGGGAATTTATTTGTAACAAGTTAATAACAAAGTATTTGTTGGAAAAGAAAAGGAAAAAAAAAAACGGAAATAATGAAAAAAAACCGGAAAACCCCAAAAAAAATTTAGGTAAAATAAGATTCATCTTCTTCTACTTTTCTTCTTCTCCTTCTCTCTTTTTTTTGTAAAAACTATTTTCAATGACAGGACCAAAAAACAAAAATCGTGAGTGGATGTATAATTATATAGATGAAGGTACTGGAGAATTAACAAAGGAATTTAAAGAAGGTCTTGTTGATTTTATGCGTTTTGCTGCAAATCAAGAGATTCCATTGGAGTGTGGTAAGATGTATTGTCCTTGTTCTACTTGTGGTAATGAGAAATTTCTTCCAGTAGATTCTATTTGGAAGCATTTATATAGTAGAGGATTTATGCCTGGATATTACATATGGTTTTCTCATGGGAAAGATTTCGAAACTTTAGCAAATAGTAATGAAGATGATGAAATTCATGGGTTGGAACCTGAAGATAATAATAGTAATGAAGAGGAAGAGAATATAATTAGAGATCCAACCGGTGTAATACAGATGGTAACAAATGCTTTTCGTGAAACAACTGAAAGTGGAATTGAAGAACCAAACTTAGAAGCTAAAAAGTTTTTTGATATGTTAGATGCAGCGAAGAAACCGATTTATGATGGCTGTAAAGAGGGTCACTCTCGTTTATCAGCTGCAACACGGTTGATGAATATAAAAACAGAGTATAACTTGTCGGAGGATTGTGTTGACGCAATCGCAGATTTTGTGAAGGATTTACTGCCAGAACCAAACTTGGCACCTGGTTCTTACTATGAAATACAAAAATTGGTGTCTTCACTTGGGTTACCCTACCAGATGATAGATGTGTGTGTTGATAACTGCATGATATTTTGGAGAGATACAGTAAATCTGGATGCATGTACATTTTGTCAGAAGCCAAGATTTCAGGTTACAAGTGGAAAAAGTCGAGTACCTTTCAAGCGTATGTGGTATTTGCCAATAACAGATAGGTTGAAGAGGTTATACCAATCTGAACGCACGGCAGGTCCTATGAGATGGCATGCAGAGCATTCATCCGACGGGAATATTTCGCATCCTTCTGATGCTGAAGCATGGAAACATTTCAATTCGATGTATAAAGACTTTGCAAATGAGCATAGGAACGTGTATTTGGGATTATGTACGGATGGTTTTAATCCATTCGGAAAGTCTGGACGCAAATACTCACTATGGCCGGTAATCTTAACACCCTATAATCTTCCTCCATCTCTATGTATGAAACGAGAATTTTTGTTCCTAAGCATTCTTGTTCCTGGACCTGAACATCCTAGGCGATCACTTGATGTATTCTTACAACCTTTGATTCATGAGTTACAATTATTGTGGTCTGAGGGTGTAGTTGCATATGATGTTTCTCTAAAGAACAATTTCGTGATGCGTGCTGTTCTGATGTGGACGATTAGTGATTTTCCAGCATATGGAATGTTATCTGGGTGGACAACGCATGGAAGGCTATCATGTCCCTACTGTCAGGATACTATAGATGCATTTCAGCTTAAGCATGGAAAAAAATCTTGTTGGTTTGATTGTCATCGACGGTTCTTACCAAAGAATCATTCATATAGTTTCTATCAAATTCAGTCCCAGTTTTTTATAATGACATATTTGTGTGCTTCAAAATTGTTTAGCGTGATAAGGTGACAGGAGAGCTCCCAGATATGGTTACTTTTATGGAAGCAACCCACAAGAGAAAGTCTGATGGTGTATTTGTCTGCAAAAAAGCTGAGTTGATCGCCAAAAAATGTCGAAACATGGAGCACCAAATTCTCAGTCAAAGAGACAATGACGATGGTGACACTTTGGAGACTAGCCATCTTACACAAGAAGAAATTGATGCCATTTACCAAGGGGTAAAATGCTGAAACTTCTATTATTTTTTAATTATATTTTGTGTTTTTTTCTAATAACCAACAACCAGTTTTTATACTTTTTTCTTATGTGAATTGTAATATGTATTTTTGAAATTCCAGGAAGTTCAAGTGAATAAAGGCAAGAAATTTGGCTATGGTTCAATTCCGGTAGTTGATCCTAGTGTTGATGCATCTCCAAATTACCAAGAAATGTATCTTGAGACTCAAGAAAAGCTCCAGAAATCGGAGCAAGTGATTGAGGGAATGCAGTTGAAGTTTAAAGATGTTGATTTTTGGATTACTATGATGCAGAACAAGTTTCCAAATGAAGTTCCACCTTCCATGAGAACAAACAATGAACACCAATGGTAGTCTTTGAATTCAATTAGTAATTTGGTTTCATTAAGACTTTAAGCATTTAGGATTGTTTTTCAATATTATGTTTGGATGTTTTAGTGTTTTGAGATTTTAAAATGTTAAATTATTATGATTTTTAATTTTATTATTTATATTTTATTAATTATTTTTATTTATTTTGTAATTTAATAATATTTTTATTTATTAAATTACCTAAAAATATATTCCAACAAAGTTGATAAATGGTTCATCAGATATTTTGTTGGAAATTTAGTAGAATATATCAACATATTTTCAACGAGTAAATTCTGATAAAATTCCAACAATTAAATTATCAGAAGTTATTCACAAATTTACAATGAAAAATATCAATAAATTTTCAACAATTAAATTATCAATATATTTCT
>Ga0041059_1001638_pt1 | contig 17525 bp, 8 predicted proteins | sample AraColnosormetaG_FD_56232 | JGI IMG/M metagenome (GOLD analysis project Ga0041059, IMG submission 56232) | Arabidopsis roots microbial communities from North Carolina, USA - Col MF nosort | ecosystem: Host-associated > Plants > Roots > Unclassified | place: USA: North Carolina | collected 2013-09-02
AAAAAAAAAAAAAAAAAAAAAAGAAATTGTGTAAAATGTTGTTGGTAATTCAAAGTTGATTACATTATACGGTCCAATATCAAACCGAACCGAACCGAACCAAGTTTGAGAGATGTAAAGTTGATCCAACGGATGAGATTGCATAATCGTGATCTCTCTATTCAAACCTTTTCCGTCGTTGATGACTGGCTGTTCCGTGAACTTCCCACTCATAGCAAAATGTTAGCTCAGTCGCACTTCTTCTCTAAGTCCTTCGATCTGATTCCGCCACAGTCTCCGGCGTTGCGGTCTGCAAATCCTTCTCTTCGTATCTCTTCTTCTTATAGTAACAGCCGCTTATCCTTTCTTTCTTCTTCTGCAATTGCTGTTCCCGTCTCCCGCCGTCGGTTTTGCCTGACTATGGCTTCAAACTCAAAACGGCCTAACATAAGCAACGAGTCTCCTTCGGAACTTAGCGACACTGAGCTGGATCGATTCGCCGCTGTGGGAAATGCATTAGCTGACGCTTCCGGCGAGGTTATCAGAAAGTATTTCCGGAAGAAATTCGACATTGTTGATAAAGATGATATGAGTAAGTCTCGATTGTTTTTCTAGTTGTTTTTTTTAAGGGTAAATTGATGATAGAAATTGGTGATTGAAGTTTGATTGTTAGGTACCGAATTAAGAAGAATCGTAGGTTTGGTAGCCAACGTTTGTTTGTGTGTCTGATTTGGATAATCTGCAGGCCCTGTTACAATCGCTGATCAAATGGCTGAAGAGGCAATGGTTTCCATTATATTCCAGAATCTCCCTTCTCATGCTATGTGAGTTTTTCCCTTGAAAATTTGACTGTTGTTCTTCTTCTATATATGATATAAAGACAGATTGATTGCTCTCTAACCTTGAGCTTCAGTAGATTATTAGATATGAAAACTGCTCTGTTTCTTCACAGCATCTAGCAGTCCATCTGTTCATCTTTATTCATATGTTAAAAGCTGAAACTGTAGATATGGTGAGGAGAAGGGTTGGAGATGCAAAGAGGAATCTGCAGACTATGTTTGGGTTTTGGACCCAATCGACGGAACAAAGAGCTTTATTACAGGTGGATTCTTTATTCTAATATTTAGCATTTTTCTTGTCTTTTTCAAGAGTTTGAGGATTTGATTGTGCTATCAATTGCTTTGTCTCAGGGAAACCCGTGTTTGGTACGCTGATTGCTCTGCTCTACAAAGGTAAACCGGTAAGACATCAGACTCTCTTGTTGTTTGCGACCTTCCCATGTTTGTGGTTGTATGCATTATAAGCACATTCTGATGTCAGATCGGGAATTCTTATTGAACGTGTTTTAACTACTTTTCTGATTCTGAAGAATTGCATTTTAGGCTTACTAACTGACCTTGTCTTCACTTTCAGATTCTAGGACTGATTGATCAGCCTATTCTAAAAGAGAGATGGATAGGAATGAATGGAAGAAGAACTAAACTAAACGGGGAGGATATCTCAACGCGATCTTGCCCCAAATTATCACAAGCATATTTGTAAGTTTGCGTCCATTGACCCGTAATAGCAATACTTTTGAAGGAAATAGCCTAGAATGACATGTGATGCCTTTATAGTTTCGTGTTTCAAGAAAGCAAATAGCATTCTCATGTTCATTATCATACTCTAAGATCTCACTGTTTTCTCTTCTCACATTTTGATTGCCCAGATACACCACTAGCCCACATCTTTTCAGTGAAGAGGCAGAAAAGGCATATTCTCGAGTTAGAGACAAGGTTCTTATCTATTTGTGTAATATATATATTCTTACATGGGATTTAGCTAAATTGGAATTGTTTGTCGGTTGGAGCATAGTACAGGAAAATGAAACTTCCTTATGAGAATTAGAAGAATAACGCATCTCACAATAATTAGTATCTCAATTAAGCTTCTTATCCAGTTGATTTTCTATGGCTTCCTTTGAATCCCTTCTTTTCTGTTCTTTTCATTTCAATGTTAGTGACTAGTGACTCCATTCTGGCTTGTTAAATTGTATTGTAACAGGTGAAAGTGCCCTTATACGGCTGTGATTGTTATGCTTACGCTCTCCTGGCTTCTGGATTTGTCGATCTTGTTATTGAATCCGGTCTAAAGGTAATACTTCTCTTTCAGAATGGCACCACTATAATTTCTTGTCAAAAGTAAATGCATCATGTACGAATCTTCAACTGGTACTACCCGTTCAAATCATACTAATTGAAGTCAAATGTTATTCTTCGTCAGCCATATGATTTCCTTGCTCTGGTGCCTGTAATAGAAGGCGCTGGAGGTACCATAACCGATTGGACTGGTAAACGATTTCTGTGGGAAGCTTCATCCAGTGCAGTTGCGACAAGTATGTTTAATATTTGAAAAAAAAAACCATTGTTTCATTCATTTGTCAAAACAAAAGATCACTATACCCCTGAATGTCGAACTATTAAACGTCTTTATGTACTTTTTCATTTGTCACAGGCTTTAATGTAGTTGCAGCAGGAGATTCAGACATTCATCAGCAGGCTTTGGAGTCACTTGAGTGGCATTGAAAAGATTCGCTGGTATGTTCTCGCCTACTTATTGTTTCTACACACTCCCTTGCTTGAAGACATAATTATGATCACTTTCTTCATACTTGCTTGTTTGATAAATAAAAAACTGATAGTTAGGTTATGATTCTGGTTAGAGCTTGTTTTTTTTTTTTTTCTTGAAATAGGAACCAGAGTTATTTTATTTTTGGCTTTGTGTTAAAATTGTCAAGATAACAGAATTAGCAATTTGCTAAATATAGACCATTGAATATCATCAATGCTCATATCCTCCACCAAATTACAGCATACTCCAAAAACTGGCCACACATATAACAACTCACCTTTTCTCTCTTTCATGACCTTTTTTTCTCCCTCTTTTCTTCAACCACAAGCTATCCAACAAACTCCCTCATTCCTTCTTATCTTTGTTCCTCCTCATCCCCCTCTCTTCTCTCTCTCCTTCCCACCCAGGAGGGATGGAGATAAGAAAGAAACCAAACATATTCACGGTTCTCGTCATTGATTTTTCTTCAAAGCCTTCCATGGCTCTCCTTCTGGCTATTCTCCTTTTCCTCTCAGGCCCTTCTGCATCTGCGGTAGCTGCAGCTGCTGTGGGACCTGCTACTGGTTTTAAACCGGCAGATGATATTCTCATTGATTGTGGAAGCAAATCGTCATCAAAAACCCCTGATGGAAGAGTCTTTAAGAGTGACCAAGAAACAATCCAATACATAGAAGCCAAGGAAGATATTCAGGTCTCAGCCCCGCCTTCAGACAAGGTCGCATCTCCTATCTACCTAACTGCAAGGATCTTCCGTGAGGAAGCCACCTACAAATTCCATTTGACTCGACCTGGTTGGCATTGGGTTCGCCTGCATTTCTTGGCCTTCCCTAATGACAAGTTCGATCTCCAACAAGCAACCTTTTCCGTTTTAACGGAGAAATATGTGCTGCTTCATAACTTCAAAATAAGTAACAACAACAATGATAGTCAAGCTGCTGTTCAGAAGGAGTATCTCGTCAACATGACAGATGCTCAATTCGCCCTCAGGTTCAGACCTATGAAAAGCTCTGCAGCGTTCATCAACGCTATCGAAGTCGTGTCAGCTCCAGACGAACTGATCTCTGATTCTGGCACTGCCCTTTTCCCTGTCATTGGGTTCTCGGGTCTGTCTGACTACGCTTACCAGTCTGTTTATAGAGTCAATGTCGGCGGTCCCTTGATCATGCCTCAGAATGATACATTAGGAAGAACCTGGATACCCGATAAGGAATTCTTGAAAGATGAGAACTTGGCAAAGGACGTTAAAACAACCCCTTCGGCAATCAAGTACCCACCGGAAGTTACACCTTTGATTGCTCCACAGACGGTTTATGCAACAGCTGTAGAAATGGCTAATTCTCTCACCATAGACCCTAATTTTAACGTCTCCTGGAATTTCCCCTCCAACCCATCGTTTAACTACCTTATCCGGCTTCATTTCTGTGATATCGTTAGCAAGTCTCTCAATGACCTGTACTTTAATGTGTACATTAACGGGAAAACTGCCATTTCTGGACTGGATTTGTCCACTGTCGCTGGGAATCTAGCTGCTCCTTACTACAAAGACATCGTTGTGAACGCAACACTTATGGGCCCTGAGCTCCAAGTCCAGATTGGTCCCATGGGAGAAGATACAGGGACCAAAAACGCGATCTTGAACGGTGTTGAGGTTCTGAAGATGAGCAATTCCGTGAACAGCCTTGATGGAGAGTTTGGAGTGGATGGTAGAACCACTGGCATGGGGAAGCATGGTATGGTAGCAACCGCGGGGTTTGTGATGATGTTTGGAGCTTTCATTGGTCTGGGAGCCATGGTTTACAAGTGGAAGAAGAGGCCACAAGATTGGCAGAAGAGAAATAGTTTCTCCTCTTGGTTGCTACCAATACATGCTGGTGATAGCACTTTCATGACAAGCAAAGGTGGTTCTCAGAAATCCAACTTCTACAACTCAACACTTGGTCTCGGCCGCTATTTCTCCCTTTCAGAGCTTCAAGAAGCCACAAAGAACTTTGAAGCATCCCAGATTATCGGTGTTGGAGGATTCGGTAACGTCTACATTGGAACCCTCGACGATGGAACCAAAGTCGCTGTCAAAAGAGGTAATCCACAGTCTGAACAAGGAATCACTGAGTTTCAGACAGAGATCCAGATGCTTTCTAAGCTCAGACACAGACACTTGGTCTCCTTGATTGGTTACTGTGACGAGAACTCTGAGATGATCTTAGTCTATGAGTTCATGTCCAATGGTCCATTCAGGGACCACTTGTATGGAAAGAACCTTGCTCCTCTAACCTGGAAACAAAGACTCGAGATATGTATCGGATCTGCACGTGGGCTTCACTACTTACACACAGGAACAGCTCAGGGGATTATCCACCGTGATGTCAAATCCACCAACATTCTTCTCGATGAAGCTTTAGTTGCAAAAGTCGCTGACTTTGGTCTTTCTAAAGATGTAGCTTTTGGACAAAACCATGTCAGCACGGCCGTGAAAGGAAGTTTCGGGTACTTAGACCCGGAGTACTTTAGAAGACAACAACTTACCGACAAATCCGATGTTTATTCCTTTGGTGTCGTTCTTCTAGAAGCTCTGTGCGCAAGACCAGCCATCAATCCTCAGCTACCAAGAGAGCAGGTTAACTTAGCTGAATGGGCGATGCAATGGAAACGAAAAGGACTTCTTGAAAAGATCATTGATCCTCATTTGGCTGGAACGATTAATCCTGAATCGATGAAGAAGTTTGCTGAAGCTGCAGAGAAGTGTTTAGAAGACTACGGTGTCGATAGGCCAACAATGGGAGATGTTCTGTGGAACTTGGAGTATGCTCTTCAGCTTCAAGAGGCATTCACTCAGGGCAAAGCAGAAGAGACCGAGAACGCTAAGCCTGATGTGGTGACACCTGGCTCGGTGCCTGTGTCTGATCCATCTCCGATCACTCCCTCAGTCACCACCAACGAAGCGGCTACTGTTCCGGTTCCTGCTAAGGTGGAAGAGAACAGTGGCACGGCCGTGGATGAACACTCTGGAACAGCCATGTTTACTCAGTTTGCTAACCTTAACGGAAGATAAAAACAAACTAACAGATAAATAATTAAAAAAGGACATAAAGAATGCACCAAACCGAATTTGTCGTTATAAACAGTAATTGCAATAGAAAAAACTTGACTTTTTAAGGTGATATATTTGTTTCTTTGTATGTTTTTTTGGTGGTGGTCGGGGAGATGTGTGTGATATTTCTATATTTTGGTGTATTTTATAAAATTTATATATTTTTTGTATGAAGTGTAATTTTGTGGGTGGATATGTATATGTATGTATGTGTACTTCTAAATGCTCTGCTGCATTTACTTTACTTATCCTCCTTCATTGTAGTTGTTAATATTAGCTTACAAATACAAATTCACATTGAAACATAAGTGTGTGTGAATCTTACTTGAAATTTACATCATTTTGTACACACAGGAAACAAAAAGTTCTCTTTTTGTATTCTAAGAAAGTTGGTTTTACAGTCTGGACTCTGAGCATCTGTTTCAGAGTAGACCAGAAAAGATCTGTTTCAGAGTAAAAAAATTTTTATCATCTGGTTTTGCAAATGAATCTCTTCTCTAAGAAAGTACCTAAACATTAACTGGGGAATAATGTGTTCGTTCTCCCATAGTCTTTGGAAAAAAAGGGTAACCTATTCTCGTACTTTGTTGTCTAGTGTAAACTCTAGTTAAAGCTGTCACATTTGAACCTGAATTAGTAATATTAAGGAAAAGGAACTCAATGGTTTGTGTGTTGTTATATATTGGATTCAAGCTTTGATTCATTGAATGGAATTTTAGTGTTTGGTTTACGACCTCTGTTAGTTAATAATCATAGACACCATTTCCTTCTTTAGATGGGTTAGTTTGGTTCTAATCAGGGAAAGCCATTAATTTTTCCATCTAATCATTGTAGAAACCTTGCAATATTGTGTATATGTAAACATACACAATCGTAAATGTTTGGATATCAAACTCTTCACAAGTGTTTGTAGGAGAGGAAGTATAGGTGAGAAAAGATTAGGGTCAGTCACAGATTCTGCAAAAAGTAAGAGAACCATGAAAGTAAAATAAAACATAAACCCAGAAATAGAAACCATTCCCTTCAATTAAGCAAATGAGTTCTCTTTCCTTTTCTCTTCTTATGTGTATATATAGAAATGAATAGCTTAAATTTTCCCACAAAAGCCAAAGAGACCCAAATTATTGTTTTATTTTGTTTTTGTTACCTCGCTTATATCTATTATCATGGAAAACATAAGTGGGTTGGCTTTTGATATGGGAGAGCTAAGAAACAACCTTCCCAAAAAGTAAAATCCTGAAAAAGGATTTCATTGATTATGATTGTTTGTTTAAGTTATGGAAATCCGGATTACTATCTAATTTTGGATTTTGTGAATGGTTGTAAAATAGGAGAGGATTATCAAGGTACTATTCAGGAAAAGCGAGATCATTCATATGTATCTCAGATGTAAAATGCCTTGAGGATCTGAAGAAACCAACCCAAACTTTTGATGACGATGATGATGATGAGGCTTACAAGAAGAGGAAGAAGAAGAACAAGCAATCATCTTCATCTTCATTTTCTGCAGCTATTAACAGCAATGTGAATTTCTCAAACTACCCTTGTCGAAGGGTCTCTAGTAGCACCCACTGTTCCTCACCTTGTGTTGCTTAGGAAAAAAGAAGCTTACACTTTCTCAATTTATTTAGTAGCTCCTTTGGTTTTTATTCTCAACCCAACACTGAAAACACAAACTTCAGTTCAGTGTGTGGGGGCGTCATTCATATCCAATTTTTGATTTTCTTTACTGTTTTTATGTCTTTTTTTTGTGGTTATCTTTTTTTCTTGCGCAAATTATGTAGATTTGGATGTGTTTGTTCCAATTTGCTTATTGGGACAAAAATGTTGGAAATCCTTTCGAATGTAATCATACGTACGCATAGAATTGAATAATAAGTGAATAAATATAGAATTGAAAGGTTCTTAAAATATTCCTTAGCATTTCCTATTTATCTGAAAACATGCAACACACAAAGACAAAGTCAGGACAAGTCATAATGAGTAATTGCTTACGTGGCTAATTTTACATGATTCACGACAAAAGGGAGCGGCCTAGAGGCGCGTATCACACACGCGCTTCCACTTAAAAGCTGACGTGGTCAATTGGCTATCTGACATTCTATTTACCCATTTTCTCCCTTTCTTTCCTCTATATTCACGATCCTGCCATTGTACACCCAATCATACGCTCCTGAGATCCTCATGACTTGTTCTTACCGTACTCCGCGAGACATGCGATTGATGATTCTTGACTGTATTCATTGAGAAAAACTGTTCGCAAAAACCTTGAGCTTCATCATCGTCCATTACTCACCTTTCAGTTTCAGATGCCCAAGCAAAAAGCTCCAAGGAAGCAGCTCAAGTCCTATAAACTCAAACACATCAACAAGAGTATTCAAGGTACGTCTGACTTGTTCATCCTCAATTTGAAATTCGTGGATATTGAAAGTGAATCGTTCGATGTTGTTTTGTGGTTAAAAAGAGGGAGATGCTGTGTTGATGCGGTCGTCGGAGCCTGGAAAACCGTCGTACGTAGCGAGGGTAGAGGCGATCGAGACGGACGCGCGTGGATCGCACGCGAAAGTTCGTGTGAGGTGGTATTATCGCCCTGAGGAATCTATCGGAGGGAGGAGACAATTCCATGGAGCCAAGGAGGTTTTTCTCTCTGACCACTTCGATTTTCAAAGCGCCGATACGATTGAAGGAAAGTGTAAGGTTCACAGTTTCAGTAGCTACACCAAACTTGACTCTGTTGGAAACGACGACTTCTTCTGTCGTTTCGAGTACAATTCCACTACCGGCGCGTTTGATCCTGACAGAGTCACCGTGTATGTGTTCCTACGACTCTCTGTTACTTTATTCGAGAAGAAAATACTGATTGAATGATGGAACTATTATCGGTTGAATTGAGGCTTTTTTGGAAATTAGATTGTGTTGCTTTAGTGTAGGCATTGATTGTTAATAATTCATTGATTTGTCATCTAAATTGGTTTCATGAAGTTGTTTTTGCAAAGAGAAGTAATCAATTGAGTTTAAATTGATTTTTTCTGTTTGCAGGTTCTGCAAGTGTGAGATGCCGTATAACCCAGATGACTTGATGGTGCAATGCGAGGAGTGTTCTGAGTGGTAAGTGTTCACTTATTTGAAACTCTGTTTTAATCTTCTTGAGTCACAATCTGGAATTGCTCGTATGTTTTTCGTGTATCCATGAGGTCCTAGTTGATATGCTATTGAGGTTGCTTGAGATGAATGCTTTTGTCATGCTTTACTTCGGTGATGCTCTTCCTTACTCATGTTCATGTTTTGTCTTATCTGATATTGTGGAAACTGCAGATGAATAGGAACATAAGCTGATACTCTAGTCTGAACGTTTGTAATATCTGTGATTAACATTCTAATGTATATGTTGCGGATTTTCAAATTTTCTTACACGTTACTGATTGAGTCGCTGTTAAGGTTTGGGTTTTTCTGCAGCTTCTTAGTTTGTGCCTTGGGTCTTTCACCCATGTTAGCTTGCTATATGACACAAGTAACGTAAATGAAGTCATACTGAAACAAATAGTGATCGTTTGATCTTGGAAGTTGGAACTGTTAAGTGTTAAGCTTAATCTTTTTACTTTTTTTTTTGTAAAGAGAGGATTAAGGTTTTTTGTTTCGAATGTCTTTGTCAGTTGCCTTTGATGTTACAGCAAACTAACATTGGCTCAGGTTTCATCCTTCTTGTATAGGAACAACAATAGAGGAAGCTAAAAAGCCAGATAACTTCTACTGCGAAGAGTGTTCCCCACAACAGCAGAATTTGCACAACTCTAATTCAACTTCCAATAACAGAGATGCTAAGGTATTTCTCTATTTCTCATTTCAGAAAATATCTTTAGTTTTTGAGGGATGGTCAAACCCGTTGCAAATAGGCTTGAATAAATTTAAGGTATTTAAGTTGACCGTTCGTTCCACATATAAAGCTAGCCTTGCCAACAATTGTAAGCTCTTGGACTGATAAAATATACCAACTTAAGGCAGAATAAACACATAAACCCAAAGTATATGTGTCATTAAGGTCAAAGACAACCTTGTGAAATGTTTTGTCCTAACTAACAGGTGAATGGAAAGCGCAGCCTGGAGGTAACTAAATCGAAGAACAAACACACTAAGCGACCAGGTTAACATAAACTTGTAAAGGCTATAGATATCTGGTTGGTGAGTCTGAGTATCAATCGTGTAATCTACAAAGGTGGTTTTGTTTTCTTTCCCTCTCTAGTTTTTTCTTTCTTAAAAAATGAGGGTTTAGGTTTGTTGGCTTGATTGTTGTATAATTTATATGTATAGCGTATGGTGGTTTCTCATCTCCTTTAGTTGTCACATATAAAATTTGGGTAAAATGGTTTGTTTATAATAAGAAAACAAAACAAACAAACAAACAAAGAGAGTGTTGGTTCCTTATTTGTTTGTTTTCATTGTGAACTCTAGAAACCCTTCATTCTTTATTAGTTTTTCATTCTTTATTAATTCTAAAACGCATATTCAAAGAGACATATTTGATCATCGTGTCTTCATAATTTGGTTCAAAGTACAGCCAAAAACCAGGAGGTACACTAAAAATCAATAAAATTACATTACAAATTATTTTTAGTACACTGGGAACATAAATAAATGAATCAGAGAAGAGAAACATGGCAACTACCGATCATGAGCTTCTACATTTGTCTCAGAAAAAGAGGAAGATAGAACTATTTTTTAAAGTTTTTAGAAAAGAGAGAATTAATATTATCCAAGACAACACGGCACTGCTAACAACAAGTTGAACCTATCCCATTCCATTACTCCATACCCATTCAATGATTAACACGTGGTTCTACATCATTGGTTAACTCTCTCCTTTCCCCTTGGATAAGGCATCTTAAAATAATAATAAATACCATAAATATCTTCCGATTTTTTCTCCGACTATAATAATGATGACAACAATATCTTTTAAAATTATCTTAAAAGAAACCGAAAGCTAATCTCCAAAGGGAAAAAGACGTGTAGCAGAGACCTATACATACACCTATACATTCACGTTGCGTGTGATAATCTACTGAGGGTTCTATCTATATTAATCCTTCTCTGCTTCCTTCAATCTAATTGCAAATCAAATGGATCGTCTTAAGCTTTATTTCTCCGTTTTCGTTTTGTCTTTCTTTATCGTCTCGGTTTCGTCGTCTGATGTCAACGACGGCGATGATCTCGTGATCCGTCAGGTGGTTGGTGGAGCCGAGCCTCAGGTTTTGACCTCAGAGGATCACTTTTCTCTCTTCAAGCGGAAGTTCGGGAAGGTCTACGCTTCCAACGAGGAGCATGACTATAGATTCTCGGTTTTCAAAGCGAATCTCAGGCGAGCGAGGCGTCACCAGAAGTTGGATCCGTCGGCGACTCATGGTGTTACGCAGTTCTCAGATCTGACTCGGTCTGAGTTCCGTAAGAAGCACTTGGGGGTTAGAAGTGGCTTTAAGCTTCCTAAAGATGCCAACAAGGCTCCGATTCTCCCTACCGAAAATCTCCCTGAGGATTTTGATTGGAGAGATCATGGCGCCGTTACTCCCGTCAAAAATCAGGTATTTTACTCGATGATGTCGCAAATTGATGTCTTATCGAATTCGTTGACTCTGGATCAAACTTCAATTCGTTTCTTTGTGCTGATTTGGTCTAATCCTGGTGTACAAATTAGGGATCTTGCGGCTCTTGCTGGAGTTTCAGCGCCACTGGAGCTTTGGAAGGTGCTAACTTCCTCGCTACCGGCAAACTCGTCAGCCTCAGCGAACAACAGCTCGTCGACTGTGATCACGAGGTTTGTCTTTTCTTTCTCTTGAGTCTTGGGATGAGTTTGAAGGACACTGAACATGACTGTGTTGATGTTTGATCACTTATCAATCAATATGTTATCCTAGATATTCACAGTTCTCTCCGGATATGTTGAGATGATAAAACTCACTACTTAGTTCAGGTTGCTTACTTTTAATGATCTTGTTTCTCGTCAGTGCCTAGGGAAGATTCATAATATGACCATAATGGTTAACATGATCTCTGTGAAACTAATCTGATAATTGTTGCTATCATCTCCTTATGCAGTGTGATCCCGAGGAGGCAGATTCCTGCGACTCTGGTTGCAATGGTGGGCTAATGAACAGCGCTTTTGAATACACCCTCAAAACCGGAGGGCTCATGAAAGAAGAAGACTATCCTTACACCGGAAAGGACGGCAAGACCTGCAAGCTAGACAAGTCCAAGATCGTTGCCTCTGTCTCCAACTTCAGTGTTATCTCCATTGATGAAGAACAGATTGCTGCAAACCTTGTCAAGAACGGACCTCTTGCTGTAGCCATCAACGCTGGCTATATGCAGACTTACATTGGAGGAGTCTCATGCCCTTACATATGCACCAGGAGGCTCAACCACGGTGTCTTATTGGTTGGCTATGGAGCGGCAGGTTACGCTCCGGCTAGGTTCAAGGAGAAGCCTTACTGGATCATCAAGAACTCGTGGGGAGAGACTTGGGGTGAAAATGGTTTCTACAAAATCTGCAAAGGCCGTAACATTTGTGGTGTTGACAGTATGGTCTCCACTGTTGCAGCCACCGTCTCAACCACCGCCCATTAAGCATCTCGTCAATAAGTTTTAATTACTTTGGTGATTTGTATGAGCGAGCTCTCTTTGCGCTGCTGACTCTCTCTATTTATCTCTGCTTCTTGCTTGTAAATAAAATGCGTTCTATTGAGCAAAACCGTACAATGCTCATTAGCAATGAGCCCACTTTAACAAGTATCAGTTTATGGCCCAATATATGAAAGTTAAATTGAGTCTGGGCCGTTTAATGAGCCTTTTTATCAAGTATCAGTTCATCTGGGCCTAATATATGAAAGTTTAATCAAGTCTGGGCCGTTAAATGAGCCGTTTTAATCAGTTTACCTGGGCTCAATATAATGGACTGGTCCGTTAAATGAGCCTTTTTAAAAAGTATCAGTTGATCTGGGGCTAGTATATAAAAGTTTAATCGAGACTGGGCCGTTAAATGAACCTTTCTAACAAATATCAGTTTCTCTGGGCCTAATATATGAAGTTTAATCGATTCAGGGCCGTTAAATGAGCGTTTCTATTAAGTAACAATTTACTTAGGCCTAATATATGTTTAATCGACACTGGGCCGTTAAAATGAGCCTTTTTAAACTATTATCACTTTATATGGGCTCAAACTCGGACCCTTGATAATAGCTTACGTGGAATAACTCAATAAAATATATTTGATATATTTTTGTAAATAATAAAACGGCGTGCATGTGCTGCTTAAACGACAGAGTGCATTTAGTTTTAAACAAACAGCAATGTAATAATGGGATAATAAAAGATCATTACTGGGCCATTATATAGTCCCACGGCCTGAAAAAACATATACATGTTGGGAAGGTCCAATTCCTGACTTTATTCATATCCACAGCGTATTATTTAATTCCAAACAAACAACAACAACAAATCGTTTTTATGCCTCGTACAGATCCAAGTATCCCCTCATTTTTTATGGTAAAAATTTATCTCCACAGGCAAATAAATAAATTTAATTGACCCTTATACGGAGAGAAGGGGAAAAAATATATTGGATTTTAATAGAAAGAAATCAAACATGTTTTTTGTACCTTATATATGCAAAATGCAGAGGATGAGAGGAATGAATCACATCACTCGTCTTCGTTTGCCGTGAAAATGAAAGTGAAAGGAGCGAACTTGTAACCATCTCCTTCGTAGAATTTGTTCTGAAACTCAACCCAGTGAAGACGCAGCGCGTGAAGGAACGCGCTTAGTGTCTCCATCACCAGCAAAACTCCCACGGTTGCGAATATGAACACCAAGACCCCAACGATCAGGATCAACGGATTGTTGTAACTGTTTCGTTGTTAGTGCCAACGAGACACGAAAAGATTAGACATGTTAGACCAAAGATGGAGATAGATTTAGGGGGAAAAAAGAGAGAGAGAGAGATGGATCAATGAATGCATACCCCCAAGCGAGAAGGAGGACCTTCTCATAGAAGACTGATGACAGCTCCGAGTGGGCAAGACTGAAACAAAAGAATGGATATTAAGCCACGAGTATAGGTTATGTAATTCATGTATAGCTTCTACTACTCATACCTGAGAGCCCATAGACGCAGGTAAGAAGCGGTGTTGGAAACAGCTCCAAGCACAAACTCTATGGTGTGAATCAGCTGATGCACAAATATCTCGCTGAATTCAAACTCCTCATGCCCATGGGATCCTCCTCCGTTTGTCTCTACATGAAGACTCTCATCTGTCTCGTCAAGAGGTGCGTACGCCTGGCCTTGATGCCTCTGGAGAAGCAAACCCTTAAGGACGATCAGCAAAGAAGAAATAAACACGACCTTATAAAGAAACTCAAAAAAGGGAAAAGGAAAGAATCTCACAGCTTCATGTTGTTTCTTCAAGATGAACGGCTTTGGAAGCAACATACACGGAACAGAAACAAGAGCCAGAAAGAGAAGCACAAGCTGAAAATGGCAAGGAAAGGGATGAGTGAACCAAAGCATATGGCATGCTTTTCTAGATCTCGTCGTAAGAGCAACGGCTACGTAGAGATACTAACCTGTAATGTTTTCTGGTGAGGGAACAGTTGATTCTCTCCTAACTCGTCCATTGGGCTCAGGAACATATATATCATTACATGATACAAATCTGCTTGAGAACCAGTGCACCACTTTATGATGATGAGGACTGAGAGATAGCCAAACAAGCTGTTCAAGAATATCATTTGGGGAATGAACTGGAACCTGCAAGCCCGCAAAATTAGATGCTGAGATGATGACTGATTTTTACTGTTTAAGGAACTGGAGAGAGAGAGAGCACGCTATGGTCAGAAAATATCAACTGAACCCACCATATATTTACACTTGATTTGAAGAATCTAGCATTAAAGTAGCTCATTATGATTCCGAGGTTCATTTGAGAAACTCCGAGAAGGATTGACATTTTCATCTTCAGCGAGTTCAGGAATGGCAGCTCACTGCGGGATCCATGCCACACAGGATCTAGACCAAATGGATAAGTGTCTCTGACCTTTATCAAACCAATTGTTGTAGCTTCGCTGAACAAAGAGAAGAAAACGGAAAAAAAAAATAAAAAAAAATCAGAACCGTAAAGATATTCCTACAATTGTTCTACTAATATGCTTTTTCATTTAAAAACCTGAATTATTAGAAGTAGCCTGAATACCTGCAAGAGACATCCCGGCAATCATACGCTGAAGGAGCAAACAATGGGAATGGTATAGAGAAGAACTCGTTGTAGATTAATCCAGTGTATATTGAGAAGAGTGACATCATCAAAATGACATAACGCCCACCAAAAGCCATTTCCATAATATCCCCAAGTTTCTGTTGTCAGGAAGCAACGATTGAAGAGGTTAGCATCTAGAACTTGTAAGCACAAAACATCAAAATGCAACAGACTAATCTGATCTTTAGAAACGTCAAGTGAATTTCCCATTCTTTCATATTTGCATGCAACTCTATAGTAAAACAAACAGCTAAATTATAAGCAAGTTCTGCTGATGAGACAGATTTCAATCTCGCGTGTTAACACTCGTAAGTGACATCAGTTGGAGTATTATTACCTGGCTGGCAAGTTTCTTTTCTTTCAATATCAAGTACATAGTTGCAAGCAGAATGCATATTCCATGCCCCCAATCACCAAACATAACAGCGAAAAGGAAGGGGAAGGTAACAATGGTGAATACACCTGGATTGGCTTCCTGATACTTGGCCACACTGCAGAGTAGAGTTCATAGGAAACTGTGACAAGAGTAAAACGCAGTCTACAACACATTTTCTTATAATTCAAAGGCTATCTTCAATTTCCCGTTTCTTAAACTGCGTCAAAAGCTCCAGAAAGACACTTACCCATACGCATCAACAATTTCCTGGATTGCAGAAGTAAATTTGTTTGTGCGAAAATAAGTTGGTGGCGACTCTTTGGTTCTTAGGACCTGGAAAATTGATCCAACTTGAGAATTGGAGTCAACGGCGGCACGCTGTAATGCATCTTGAATCTGCACAACAAAACCCCATTATACTAAGTAAACGATAAAAAAACAATAAACTCACAGTCAAGGAATGTGTTATTCAATATTGCAATTGACAGTGCAACAAAATGAACAACTCACTTCTCTTGATGCAAAGACAGGACTCCAGCCCTCGGCCACGAGGCACTTCTTCGTCACATCAAGACTAAGCATGTTCAATGTATGATAGATAGCTTTCTCTTTGCGTACCTGCAAAGGGTAAATAAATAGTTGACGTCATCTTGTATGGAGTGGAAATAATAGGTCAACACTCCCCAACATTGATCCACATAGGATAATACCTTGAGGTTCCATAGTTCAAACTTATCTCCAATGGTCTGCAAAAGAATGTTACGCTGACCTAACCCAGCATCTATCGTGGTTTTAAGCTCGGATAATCGACCAGAAACCTGAAACATTGTGAAGAAGTTAAACATGGCAAACAGTTTCTGAGCTTACAGTATCATCATAAAATTGCTAGCCTAAGATGCATCATGACATGGATGCTAAACGATTTCTAACTAATTCAGAACATCAATGATCAAAAGTCAAAACATTATATTCTCATGGATTAGCGTTTATTGGACATCTGAGTGCAAACGAATACAAAAATCCTGTTAGTAAGTATGACTCATGTCAAAAGAAAGCCGTGTACAAAGAAAAAATATCCAGGGAAGTAAGGGTCTATGACAACAAACAATAATAAATATTTACTACACCTCCCACTAAGAACATGAACAAGAATGATAATACATACCTCGGTTATCATCTGAGCTTGTCTTCCAAGGTCCTCACTGAAAGGATAACGATTGGCCCCAAAAGCTTCACATATTTTCAGAATTTTGCTTTTCGCTCTTTCCCCGGAATAGAAGACAACAAAAACATTTTTCTCAGCCTGCAATATTTATAAGTTCGAAGTCAACTCCAATGGATACACAGAAAAGTATATTTCTTTTCTAACCAGATCAGCCTTCCATGTTCAAGAAAGTCCTGGCTCTGTACATCGACAAAATATAGATAGATGCAACACTAACAGGTGGAAAGTATTAAAGCCGCATAGACAGTTTCATATTTTAAATATCTAGCATGTATATATATATGAGAGCAGAAATTAGAGAAGGAAAGAAAGTAACTGGACTCCTATCAGTATAAGAGCTTGCCTCCTATGTCTAAGAGAATTCAAGAGGAAAGCAGAAGCATCTGACCTTCTCCCCAGAGTTGGGATCAATGACTGGCTCCTCAATGACAGTCTGTCGGATAAAAATGTTGCCCCTGGTCGCACGGAACAGAATCCTCTCAAAGACCATAGACTTTTCACGAGGCACTAATCCGGTAAGAAATCCAAGCTTTACTTGCTTTGTCGAATCAATGGACTTCTCCTGTTTAAAAGAAACTATTGTGACTGTTGGTAACTAAATAAGAAATTACAAAAACTTTAAGCATGAGAACAGTTGCCTTTTTCATACTTCCTGTAACAAAGGAGACTCCAGCAGATCTTCACCCGCTTGTTGTGATTCTGTCTCTCTCTGTTGATCTGCGGCACTTCTATGAGCAGAAGAAAAGAACTCACCAGCCTGAAAGATCACATTCAGATAAATAAGCTCAAGATGCACAACCAATTTAACCATAAAATTAAAAACCTACTAACTACCATAAAAATCCTCATACTCTTATGATTTCTCTTAATCAAACATTACCTATCGTGGGATAGACTTAGTATCTTAACTTTTCCATATTGTAAAAAAAAAAAAAAACAAATTCA
>Ga0041059_1001639_pt1 | contig 17518 bp, 12 predicted proteins | sample AraColnosormetaG_FD_56232 | JGI IMG/M metagenome (GOLD analysis project Ga0041059, IMG submission 56232) | Arabidopsis roots microbial communities from North Carolina, USA - Col MF nosort | ecosystem: Host-associated > Plants > Roots > Unclassified | place: USA: North Carolina | collected...
CTCAATTTAAAATGTGTAATCTCTAGGCACATTTGAAACCAGATGGAACCTTCTTACCACAATGGTTTAGGACAACGTTCAAAGAAATGGGAACATTAAGGTTGATACCAAGAACATTAGCCTTTAGGGCAGTGCAAAGACAGACCGCGGCTTCAAGATCAACTAGACCTTTGATAAGAGCGCAACAGTTGGACGTTGGTGGCAGAGAAACCTTAACCAAATCCAACACGTTAGCACATACCTTAAGTTTAAGAGCGTCTTTACAAGTGGGTTTAGGAGATGGCGTTGCGGGTTTCTTGTGGTGGCTCTTGGGCGGTGGTGGTGGACAAGGGACTGAAGTCGAGCTGACTAAAGTGAAGAAGATGACATTGAAGATGAGGAGAAGAGCAATCTTAGAATAAGCCATGGAGGAGGAAGTAAAAAGTTATAAGAGTTTGTTTTAGAAGTTATAAAGCTTGAGGTGTGTTGTGTGAAGAATGTGGAGATGGTCTTAGGGTTTTTATAGGGCAAAGATTGTGATATTGGTGTTGTATGTTTTCATTACAAACTGACGAGAGGCAACCAAATGAATTAAATATTAGATGAAATAATTCATGATGAATGATTATTATTATAATTATTATGTATTGATTGATCTTACAACCTGTTAAGAAACATCAGTTTGCACAACATGCAAAAAATATTAATTAAGTGGAGAAAGACAAGCTTATCCCTAACTTAATTTAAACCGTAAGCAAATAATGCATTTTTGGACTATACGTGTAATGCAATTCGATTTTTGTTCTTTTCTTCTTTGTGGTAATATGCAAAGCCCATGTGTTCGTTTGGAACGTCCATGTGATTTGAGTAACCTGTGATAACGTTTATTATTTTTTGTGATTAAAGATATCGGATGATAAATCTAAAAGTTGATACTATAATTTACAAATGGTGGTTACACAATTAATTCAGTGTATACCGATATGTTAATTGTTAAATGTAGTTAACCTTTAATCAAAAAAAAAGTTCGATATGTATTTTCGAGGAAATAATAAACAACACTATTAATTATGAGTACTTTGTATTGAATTACAATAAATTATTTCGCTAAACTGAAGTTGCTTATGATATATACTCCGCCTGTTTTTTCATTTTTTATTTATTTATACTACTTTGTGACTATAAACTTGATTATTAATATTTTCGATTTTTAATTAATTTGATTAGGTTATAAAGTTTTCCATAAAATTATTTTGCCTATTTTAGAAGGTTGTGGAATGTTGTGATTTGTGACTATAGCTAGTATATATTATTTAAAACATACTTTTTAGTTTTTATTCAAAATACTTTATTTATATTGTGCGAGACGAATTTATGTGAGACGGTTGAATTTGTTTGTCAGTGAAAACTGAAAACGATGATGTTGTTGGGTTGCTGCTAATGAGTAATGATTGTTGGTTAAGTGATTCGACCGTTGTGGACCGAACTCAACCTAATTAACTCGATCTATAGTAGTCCTTCGGCTACCGATTGGGAAAGATCCTTCATGAGACAAATGCTTTGTGACTTTAGGTCTCCAATGTGTATTATTTTTGTTATAGGTGTATTATTGTATATTAACTAAACTATTCATGCGAACTACAATATATCAATTAACTATATTAACTAGTTTCATTTGCTTTTTTGTGTGCCTGCTTTTATGTATCCAGGGCAAGCCAAGCCTGTCTAATAATTGTAGTAGCGAGTGGGCCAGTTAGGCCCAATATCTGCAAATTGATATATTGTTGTAAATTTTGGGCTCTCTCTTAAATGCCTTTTACTACATACATATTGAACATGATAGAAAAAAGTAATAATACGACAAACATATCATCCTAAATTTGCGCATTTTATCATACTGAACCATCAAGATTGACAGATTTTTTGAAAAAAAGAAGGCAAAGATTAAATTTTCTTACTCATTTTTCTTTTTCTCTTTATGGTTTGAGGCGATTGAAAAGGTTTGGTTTGTCTTTAGCCTAACAAGTAGAGATATGTGGCCTTCCAAGTGTCATTGGTCAATTTCTGGCCTTGGATGATAAGAATTCATCATAATTTTCTTATAACCGTTTTCTCATATGATATAAAGACACGTTAGTAACATTTTGTCTGTTGATTCAAAGACCATGGATTTGATATTTGTAATAATGAGTTTTGCTTTTGCTAAAATGTGTGTGAGTTCAGTGTTTCTGATAATTAGCAACCTAATTAGCATTTATTTGAAACTTTTAAAACAACAAATCTTAATGTAAATATGTATAACAAATGATATGACATGTCTTATTGTCTTGTAAACAAAACACTAGGACATGATTCCCTTTTAAGAAACGACTAAAATATATTAAAATCTTGACGAAAAATAACATTAAACTTCATTAGTTTGGTCAGAAATTTTAACATTAATAAACGGCCGTCATGAACACAGTGCTATTTTCGTGACCTCTCGTTCTCTGTATTGTCCAATATTCACCATTTATAGTATTAAATTCTTACTTAGATTCAACTTTTTGTTTTATTTTTCACATTCTTTTGTTGGTTAGAAATAGTGTGTAAACGCGGGAAAAGTGACGGCAGTTTAACATTAACATTATTCGACGTCGGCTGTTCTTTCTTTTTTTTCACGTCTAAACGTAAAGCATAAGAATCGAATCTACTTGATGGTTTCTATCTAACTACAGTTTACGAATTTTTTAATAGAACTGAGATTCTTTTTAAAAAAATAAGCTGAGAATCTTAATTCAAAATCCATACTGTTTCTTTTCAAATTTTCCCAGTCGTAGGAATCAATATATACTACAGCTCTATAATATGACAAAATAGAAAGTAAATACTACTCTAAGTTGCATCACTTTCTCATTTTTTTTTTTCGAATACTAAGAGGTCTGGGCCGAAGTCCGTAACTTCCCCAGATCCGAAACCACAATATGTAATATAAGTTTTGTCATAAGCGTCATTTGAACCGGCGACCTCTAAGTTTCACCTAGAACCTTTACCAATTGAGCTAACGACACTTTATTTACATCACTTTCTCTCAGTTGTCATTATACTACTTTCAGTTAATAATAGACTAATACTTTTCAATATAGTTTCGCAAATACTTCATCAATAAAAAAAAGTTACAAAATGATAAACAAAACGTAAAAAATGCAAAAACAATACAAATAAGTGTTCTTTCATATTTTCTGTCATTTCGTAAATTTATTTTAGTTTATTCTATGTAGTTTACGTGTGTTTCTGTAACTTTACCAGTCGAAATCACTATAAATCATTGTTAAATATAGAAATGGTCAAACACTGATCAGATTTTAAAACAACGTGATGAAAATAAAATTTGGTCAAACAAATGTATTTACGAGAAAAGTCGGTCAACTAAATTAGAAAAAAGATACAATGGTCATTGTCTCTTTAAATTCCGAAAGCAACAGACAAAAATGCGGAAAGATGCAAACACTTGTAATTACCATGTTTTGTTTTTATTAGTGAGAAGTTAGTTAGAGTTTTTGACCCGTAATTAATTTTTATTTTGAGTCAGAGATCAAAGCACATTCACATTTTAATGCCATTTATTACAATTACACACTGTCGCGTGTATTTCATCTGAAGTTAAAGTCTAGAATAAGTTAAATTGGATTGAATGATTAACCATTGTCAGCATTTAATTTCTTCAATACTCTTGTTTTTCTTATGTAATTTTGACTACCTCTCTGACTCTCTCCATTAGTGTACACGGAAAACAAAAATTGTAGTGATTTGTGTTTTCTTATTTATTGAAGTAATTGTACATTAGTATACACGTTTAGATAGAATCTTAGAGAGGTCATGTTTTTATACTTCTGGTGACTTGGTCGTTATATAACCATTAACAACAACAAAAATTGGTCGTTTGCTACCACTCTGTCTATGTTGTTGGTCCAGTTGTACATCTTTTCTTAGAGATACAATATATTACATTCAATACTAACGTAAGTTCCATACTTGCATGTTATTGTACATGTTAAATATAGGGATATTGTTTTCTAAATTATCTAAAATAATGGCAAATGGAGTGATTGGTCAAATGGTTGACATGAGAGCAGAATGTGCATGTCTGAGAGCATATAATCCTTGTTAGCTGTTAATTAGGATATTTCTTTTGCTTGAAGACATTATTAGTTTCACGACCATCACATTCGTTAATATAGCATATAAACATGACACATGGATACATCAATAAACAAAACAAATCTATGTATGATATATAATAGTTTACGGTCCATCTATTGGTCCCATTGACTAATTCACAACTTATTTGATTCATATTTTATATATACATGTCACAACCCATATCACAAAAGATTCCAGAAACACAAATATTTTTAATTCTTATAAATAATATTATCTAAATTACCACTTCCTAACTGGATAATGCATATCTAATAATAATGATTTCTAAATGGATAATATATAGTTGCATACAAATATATATTTTCAAGCACTCTTGGCAGGGGAAATAAATACCAGTATGTGCAAGCTTAATTATACCAAAATAGTAGGTTATTCCTTAGTGGATTGGTAAAACTAAAACAACATGACATTTATTAACATATAGCTAGGTTAGTCCATATTTAACCAAAAATTCATAGATGACAAAATATATTAGATTTAAATATTATGATGTGAACAAGATATGTAATATATTGATTTGCACCAGTTTGGTGAGTTATCATCTAGGTTCAAACTCGTATAATACGAACTTTTTGACCCAAAAAAAAAAAACTCGTATAATACATTTTGATGACCAAAGAAAATAATCTATATGGCATATAAAAATATTTTAGGAAAATAGTATGATAGTATAGACGTGTGATCTCTAAAACAAAAGTGGGATAATTAACAAAGACTTAGAAGAGAGTGACATACATTTTTATTTTTCAACATTCAAATCTATGATCTTTTCTTTTAAAAAGGGAATAGGAGATTTAAGAAAATATAGAAAGAAGGTCATAAAAGAAAATTAAAATATAACTAAATTATAGTAAAATGGACGTATCTGTTAGAAAAATAGACAAAATAGTCTTTCATATAATGTCAAATGGAAGTTATGAACCAATGGTTTATATAAGAAGAGGGATATAAATGACACAGAAATAATAAACTAGTAAAAGAATGGTTTGGACATTATTGGATATGAACAAGAAGAACAAATAAACTAAGAGAAAATAGGCAAAAAAAAAACATCGAATTTTTTGTCTGTCATTCAAATAGGTTTAACTACGACAACAAGTGAATATTTTTTGGGTGGGTCTAGTCGAATATTCTAACCACTACATAGATTGGGAAAGCTAAACTAAGAAGCCTAAGACCAAGCAGAACCGGTTACAGAGTAGCTAAACCGCAAGGACTGAAACCGGTTAATGAAGCCGAGCCACATTGGTATGGTACAGCTTTCGTTTTCGCTGACTTCACAAAACTAATCATTATACCTAACTCATCACAGTTTATTTATTTATAAGAAAAGAGAAACCGAAATTAAGAATGGACCAATGGATTTCTGTTGGGATAATGGCTTTAACCGGGAACCGGAAAACCCGGTGAGCTCACCACCACCCACAGTAACAGTAACCAAGAAAAACAATTGTCTTCCCAATGCACCTGCCACGTGTATAGAGACAGTACAGAAGTGTCACCACGTTTCGACTTTCTGTTGTTTAAATGACTTGAATACCCTCCGTTATGACACTATTTTACTGTTTGAAGGAAACGCAAGATTGATGAAACGGCGTTTTAATGGGTTGGCAGCGTTTGGTTGAACCACCTAACAACCACCACTTTCCTTCACACTTATAGTTCCTTTTTTTTTATTTTTTTATTTTATTTTCTGTTGGGAATCTATTTTTTCTTTATTTTTTTATTAAGCATTTGGTCTTAAACAATTATAAAAATAAAGCTGATTGGTACAAGTATTAAAAAGGAAAAAAGGCTGACTGATAATGGAGTTGATTAGCTACAGCTATAGATTAATAATAGCTGAAACCTTTTATTTAATATTTGTTTACTGGAAAATAGTGGTTGTAAATTTCAAACAAATAAAATGTACATCTTTTTAAATTTAGAACAAATATAACAAAAGTAAACATTAGTTTGTTAGAAATTTTTAAAAATATAAAAATATTTAATTTTTGATTAGACTATTCACTTTTTCTTTAAATAAGATATATTTTAATATGATTGGATTATACTTTGCTTAAAATCTTGGGATGTTTATGAAATGACTTAAAAATTCTTAAAATAGATCATGACCGCACCAATCGCAGCAAAACGGTAGGAGCGTTCATTAGACACCTAATTGGCTAATTGATATGGCTTGTGAAGAATTTGGGAACCTTCCCGATATTCACCAATATTTAATTATAATTTGTTGTTTTCTTTAGAATTTTAATTAGGAACGGCTTTTGTGTTAAAATTACGGTGGCCACTAAAGCATACACGTTTTGGAGTATAAAACTATAAATTATACATTCATAACAATTTTTTCCGGTTTTCCAAGTTTCTTCCTCTCTCGGTCCTCTTTTAGCATCTCTACAGTTTCTCTCTCCTCTACCGCCGGAAAAAAAAAACGATTTCTCCGGCCGGTTTTGGTTTCTCCGTTCCGTTAATAGCCTTCGTTTTCTCGTCCTTGGAATCGTCCTCTGGTTGATTTCTGAATGTTCGTTTGACTCGGCTACGCGGCGATTCGGATCTCCGTGTTTGACTCGGTCCCTGGCTCGTTACGCGGCGTTTTCGTAGAATGTGGTTTACTTTGTTTGCATGCCAGGCTTTGTATTGAATTCGTGGGGCGAGATCGTGATCTAGGGTTTCGTCTCTGTTCTTTTGGTTCGTTGCTTGTTGTGGTCGCTTTTTGTTTCTTAATCCGGCTGAAGAAAACGAAAGTCTACAGAGATAATAGATTACAGAATGATATGGTGAGATGATTTCCCCTCTCTGATTTTAGTCAATTTTGTTGTTTAACGATTTTGGAATTCTCGTGAATTTTTGTTGTTAACGATTTTGTTGGATCAGATCTCTAACATTGCTCGATTTTTTTAGAGTTTCTGCTATTTTTTTTCTTGAATTGGTTACTCTTTTTTTTACTCTGCTTCGTTGTTTGATCCTTCTCTATGGAGAATCTCACGTTTTGTTGCTATTTTTGTGAACTTGAGATTTGAGCTCTGTTGAAATGGCGGCGAATCTTCACGTAGGTCAAATGATTGTGTGTATGAGAGGAAGTTGTCGATGGTTTCTAAGTTGTGACTCGCGTTCTTCGAGGGTGTTGAAATTAGAAATTGTCACATTCTTTGACTTTGTAGGGTATTGGTCAAAGAGATAAGGCTGTACCAGGAAGTGAAAATGCTTATATACCTTTTGAAACTTCTAGGTGTTGACTGTTTCCGTTTTCTGTGTTCACTTTTTATGTTTCTTAGCTTTTTGTGGAGTTATAATATTTTGGAGCTATAGTGGGTTAAGTGTGAATGGTTGACCTATTGTGTATCTATGACTCCTGTATATGGTATTTGTAGTATGAACTTTTGATATGTATCTAGAGGAATGTTTGCTGACACTTGGTTTTGTCAGGCGGAAAGGAGGATCTGCTTGTCTAAAGAGGCTAAGGATGGGTTAGAATTTCTGAAACGTAAAAAGCTTCAAAAAATGAGATCAGACTCTGTCAATGAAACAGTAGGCTTCAGCACAATGGCTAGAAGTGGTGGTGATGCTTTGAGACCAACTTCAGCGTCATGTGGAATGAGATTACGGGTAACTTCTAGTGATACAGTATCTAAAGTGCATGGTGCATCTACTGTGAGAGGTGGCTTGATGAAGGAAAAAGTGGAGAAGCTTGAGACAGATGATCTAAAATGGACCGAGAGGCTTCCAGAATGTCCTGTCTACAGACCAACAAAGGAGGAGTTTGAGGATCCTCTGACTTATTTGCAGAAGATTTTCCCAGAAGCTTCAAAATATGGTAAAACAAAAATCTCAATATGCAAGTAGTAGAATTGTGCTTCTTAATTTTCATGGCTTCATAAGTTTGTTGAAGCCATTGATTGGTGTTGTCTATAAAATGGAAAGAAAAATGTGATGTAGGCAATATAGAAGACTTGTATCCTTTCATAGACATTTAACTGTAATTAATCTCATTATGTATTTCTATCCAATCTCATATTCTGCCTCTGTCGTTTGTAGGTATTTGCAAGATTGTATCTCCTTTGACAGCAACAGTTCCTGCTGGCGCTGTGTTGATGAAAGAGAAATCAAACTTTAAGTTCACTACCAGAGTACAACCCCTTCGACTTGCTGAGTGGGATTCTGATGATAAAGTTACATTCTTCATGAGTGGGAGGTTTGTTATTAAACCTATTACCATTTAGCTCTACATCTTCACTTTATAGTTTGTATTTAATTATTTGTAAACTACTCAGGACCTATACATTTCGCGACTATGAGAAAATGGCGAACAAGGTATTTGCACGCAGATATTGCAGTGGTGGCTCTTTGCCCGACTCATTCTTGGAGAAAGAATTCTGGAAGGAAATTGCGTGTGGCAAGACTGAAACAGTTGAGTATGCGTGTGATGTAGATGGTAGCGCATTTTCATCTGCACCAGGTGACCCACTAGGAAGCAGCAAATGGAACTTGAATGTATTGATTTACTACAACTTAAGCTTCTCCCTTTTCTATTCTTTTTTGGTTAAGCATTAAAGATATCATATGCTTGCATATGCATCGTTATTTACATTTGGTAGTTATATGGCTTTTTATATCTCTACTTTCAGAAAGTTTCAAGGCTTCCTAAGTCTACCCTGCGCCTTCTTGAAACATCCATTCCGGTATGTGAGAAGTAGTACAGTTATATTTAGTCACAAGATCACTTTAGAGGTTTCTGCTAATTCTCTTCTAACTTGGATTTGCTTGTTTCAGGGAGTCACAGAACCCATGCTTTACATCGGAATGCTTTTCAGTATGTTTGCCTGGCATGTTGAGGACCATTATTTGTACAGGTAACAAGAGTTTAACGAATTTTGGTTAAAAGTATATGGGTTACTAAATGTGGCAATCCAAAGAATGTTAATCTCCTTTTTTTCTGACCTTCTTTCCCAACACAGCATTAATTACCAACATTGTGGAGCATCAAAAACTTGGTATGGGATTCCAGGTTCCGCAGCTCTAAAATTTGAAAAGGTGGTTAAAGAGTGTGTGTACAATGATGATATTCTATCAACTAATGGAGAAGATGGTGCCTTTGACGTGCTTCTGGGGAAGACAACTATATTCCCCCCAAAGACTCTGTTGGATCATAATGTGCCAGTGTATAAAGCTGTGCAAAAACCTGGAGAATTTGTTGTCACATTCCCCAGGGCTTATCATGCTGGTTTCAGCCACGGTAAAACAAAATTGTCTGAATCTACTTTTTTTTGTTGGTCAGAGATGTGGTATCATCTTCAACTGAAATTGTGGTTGTGTGAAAAATTGTAGGTTTTAATTGTGGTGAGGCAGTGAACTTTGCGATGGGTGATTGGTTTCCATTTGGAGCTATTGCCAGTTGCCGGTATGCTCATCTTAACCGAGTACCGTTGCTTCCTCATGAAGAATTGATTTGTAAAGAGGCAATGCTCTTGAACTCAAGTTCCAAATCCGAGAATCTGGATCTTACACCTACAGAATTGTCAGGACAACGAAGCATCAAGACTGCATTTGTACACCTGATTCGTTTTCTTCATCTTGCTCGATGGTCTCTAATGAAGTCAGGATTATGCACAGGCCTTGTTTCGAATACATATGGAACCATAGTCTGCAGTTTGTGTAAACGGGATTGCTATTTGGCATTTATCAACTGCGAGTGTTACTCACACCCCGTTTGTCTACGTCATGGTAAATTTTTTTCTCTGTCATCTCTATCCATACACATCCTTCATTATTGTTTTCTAATTGATGGTGCTACCGTGTATTATCTAGATGTTAAAAAGCTTGACCTTCCATGTGGGACAACGCATACTCTTTACTTGAGAGACAACATTGAAGACATGGAAGCTGCTGCAATGAAGTTTGAGAAGGAAGATGGAGTTTCAGATTTGATTACAACTGATGAAGATTTATATAAGTATCCATCATCGATTACACTTCCAGCTGCGAAAGAAGACGGATATACACCGTATTCCACTATATACTTTGATTTCTATACTGAGGTAGAGATGACATCTCATGACCAGTTGCAATCGGGAAATCCCGTCATGAGTTATGAGGCAAACGCTTCATGTATCTCCTCAGTTGCTGATGATTATGAATGCTCTGATTACGTAAGTTTTACCACGAATCTGTGACAAACTTTATCTGACCGTCTCTTTCTTCAAATATCTGATTTCTGTTTTCTTCTAAAAGCAGGTAAATAGACGAGCTAACTGTAGCAGCAGTAGTGATTCAAAGCTCTCGGAAGAAGTAGCATGCAGCAGTAGCAAAAAAACTCGGTTCTTCCCTGTGGTTCAAGATGAACAACTAGTTGCGGATCAGGAAAGTGATGGATCTGATTCCGAGTGTTTTAGAGTCAAACGCCGTTCTTCATTGAAGTTTGAGAACCGAACAGTTGTTCTAGACACAAGAGAGTCTGACCATCATCAGGTACTGAAAGCCATATACTTATAAATATTAACTCTCTATTAAACAGTGTTCATAGACTGTAAAACCCTGAGATTTTTCGTGTTTATTAGGAACTTAAGAGACTGAAGAAATCGCATCATCACGAAGGAAGATATAGTAGTAGCAGTAGTGTTAGTAGGCAAGAAGAAGAAGAAGATGAGTTAGTAATTTCAAACAGGAAAGAAACTCAGCAACAAAGTGACGTGAAGATGCAGAAGAAGAGGATCGAGAATCATTTTGGTGGCTTTAAACGTCTGAAAGTGAAAGGGCTAATAAAGCCGTAACGTGACAGCTTCAAGTTTCCTCCTAACTACAATTCTTTTAAATTGGCTGATCTCTAACAATACAGGAAAAGCAAAAAAAAAAAGGAATCAAAAGCAAAAAAAAATATTCAGTATCTGATTTTATTGTCATTATTTTTTTTAATCATGGGAGAAAGAAGAAGAAGAAGCAACAGACAAAAGAAGGAAAAAAGCATTTAACCAGCCAAGCCAACCAACCAACCAACCAACCAACACTATTGGTTTCTTTTTAGGATTTACCAAATCTTTGATTCTTTGTGCACATCTGTACACACCTTTTTTAATCTCTTCTTGTTCCTTCTTCTTTTCTTACGATGTAAATCTCTTTTTTCTCCTTTAAGTGGTATTTGTTGTTGTTCATGATTATGCATAGAAATCCCAATTCTCTCTTTAAAAAGATTATGAACAACTTCCACCTACTAGAACCGGAGGAACACAATTTTCTTTCCTTGCATACAAAACTTACAGATAAAGCCATCATGTTAGTACACGTTCGAAAGTTTCTTCTCATGCCAATAAAAGTTACCATTAGGTTAATAATAATCGGTCCCAACTCCCAACATATTAAGCTACAGAGACACATTCGACAGACAAGAAGCAAAGTACAGATGCCAACTTAAACCAAACTAAAGTCTTAAGACAACATGAATAAATAGAAAGATCTTTTCCTCAGTAATTTCTTCTCACCCTCACATCCATCATCATTAGGGTTTGGAGACAACTAGAAGTAGCTCCTCCGGTTTGATGAATGTAAACTTGCAGGTATATATCCCCAACAACAAGGGGATACTCTTTAACCAAACATTGCCATCCACCAGAGAAAGCTCCATAACTCCCCAGATACACCACATTCCAAAATTTCTTCCCATTTGGATGATGGACTTTGAATATTGTTTTCTCAACCGGCATTTGATCCTTAACAGAACTTCGGATCCTCTACACACTCAAAAAAAGTTTGATTCACATATCAGTTTTTTTTATAAAAACAATCATTGCTCAATACAGAGATTTTGTTTAGAGTGTTTTTATCTTACCAGATTGTAGAGATATGCTGGCTGGAATACGGCCGTGAATTCTACAGCAGTAGATGAAGAGGCACCTGCCTCATCTCTTCGGGCTCTAACCACTTTCTCGGTCCTTTTAGATTCTTGGGATTCCTCAGCTGCCTTCTTCCCAAGTTTGAGCTTCCTTCCAACAGATTCAGCTGCGGTTGTCCGGCCACGATTACTTGACTCAGACACCACCTCTTCCTTCTTGTCATCTTCCCCTTGTTCTGTTCTGAATCTTCTAATACGACCTGATTCATCATCAATAGTAAAAACGAATCAGTTTCTTTATAATCTGTTCATTGTTTCATAATCAGAAAAGCAAATCTTACTTGAAGATGCCAAGAAGGCTCTAGGTTGTGGAGGTTGCATCATCTCCTTCCCATCAACTCACGGGTTGCTTAAAGATGTTGACAGTAAAGTTCATCTCTCCTTTGTGAGTGAAGGTAATAAACTCACGGGTTCCCAAAGTGTTGTCCCTCACAAACTTCTCCCATCCAGACTTCTCCATGTAGTAAAATGTCGGGTTTTTGGAGATTCCTACTTCCCAAGAGCGTCCCCATTGCGTTCTTACTTCATCTTACAGGAAAGCTCTTTGTCCGTGAAGCTTCTCACAAAGTCATAAGGAAGTGCCCGCTTTTGTTTATACAAATAAGATGCAAGAGACAATAATAATAAGAATGTAGTATCTTCAATTACACACAAAAGACAAACCCAACAAGATATTGAAAAAGAACAGAGCACAAATCTCATCCAGAAGAAACAAAGGTGAAATATAAAGCATACACATTCAGACAGAGAACCGAGAGATTCAACAAAACCATGTTCGTTAAAGATAAAAAAAAACTGCCGTGAGGCTATTGAGACCCATATTGACCAAAAGATTCAACCTTTAAAACACAGCTCACATTCAGACAGAGAAGCAAAAACAGTAACTTATTTGATACACATAAAGACAACTGACGAAAGATTTAACCTTTCCAAACAAAGTTAACAAGATTCAAACCTTTACGGCAAGACCCATTGTCATATAACGACAAGATTCAACCTTTAAGACAACACCCATTTGTTACAGAAAACAAAAAGTCTCAAACTTTCCAAACTATTACAAGAAATCGCCAAAATTAGAAAAACAGAGTTTTGAACATTGTTACCAAGTTCTCTGAAGAAACATCAACACTTTGAAGCACCATGAAGAAGCTTTTGTTATTCCTTTCTTCTTTGCACCGAAGATATCCAGGGTTCGTAGTAGCCATCGCTTTCGTTGTAAATTTCTTTCTCTCGTCTCTCTCTCACACTCTCTTCTTCTCTACTTATCTCTCTGATATGAATATGCACCAATCTCTCTACTTATTATTTTCTAACAAATGATTCAGTCAAAAGTGGTCAAAGTGATAAACTTGTCCTCTCAGACAGAACTTAAGACAAAAGTACAAACGTGAGATCATCTTTTTTTAGATCACATACACAATGACACAAACGTGAGATCATCTTTTAGATTACAGTATAGTTCCATATGAACTTGGGCTGAAAATATTGGGCCTATAACTAAAAGACCAATTCATTCTTTCCTCACAACTAAAAAGCCCACCAAAACGCAAAAATATCACAAAGCTTTGATTTGGGGTTTAACAAGGGTTACTACAGTTTCCACCATTTCCCTGAAGAAGACGAAGAAGAGGAAGAAGAGGAAGAAGTCGAAGCTGTTCATCAATCGTCCGAAATGCGTAGAAGCTTCTCTGTTTTGGGTCCTTACAAATGGCTAAAACCTTCTTCTACATATACCAACGTTTACTGCTTCGTCACAAATCCTCCTCTCATTTCTAACCCTAACAACGGCTCTGCGATTTTCCGATATCTATCTTACTTCGCACCTCAACAACGAAGACAACAACAACAAGCACCAGATCCAGATGATCCAGCGAATCTATTGAAAGAAGATGGAGTATCTCTCTGTTCTCAGATGTGGCTTGAGAATTTCAAAGAACCTGACAAAACCGCTACTAATTTAACCTCGTATCTTCGTAGATTCGAGTTATGGGTATTAGCTTATCAGAAAGTTTGCTGTGATGAATTAGGTGCTTATGTTCCTCGTAGCTCTATTCAAAGATCAGCTTTAGAGAATTTGTTAGCTTTAAGAAACTCTGTTCTCGATGATCGGTTTAAATGGGGTTCTCGGTTGGATTTCTATATTAAATCTCCTAGAGATAAGACCGATTACGAGTCGTTGTCGAAGAGGAAGATTAAAGCGATTTTGACTACTACGCAGCCTACTCCGTTTCAGGATAGGATAGTTCAGGAGGTTTTGTTGATGATTTTGGAACCGATATACGAATCTCGGTTTTCGCAAAAATCGTTTGCGTTTCGGCCCGGGAGGACCGCGCATACGGTGTTGAGAGTGATTCGGAGGAATTTCGCGGGTTATTTGTGGTATGTTAAGGGTGATTTGAGTGTTGTGTTGGATGGAATGAAAGTTGGTTTTGTGATTAGTTCTTTGATGAGAGATGTTAGAGATAAGAAAGTGATTGATTTGATCAAATCTGCGCTTGTTACACCTGTTGTAACGAGTAAAGTTGAAGATGGTGAGAAGAAGAAGACTAAGAAGAGAAAATATCAGAAAAAACGGGTTTTGGCTGAGGATGAGCCCAAGCCTGATCCTTATTGGTTAGAGACGTTCTTTGGTTTTGCTCCTGAGGAAGCTGGGAAGTCTCCGCAGTGGGGACATTGCGGGATTCTTAGTCCTCTTTTGGTTAATGTATGTCTTGACGAGCTTGATCGTTGGATGGAAACGAAAGTGAAAGACTTTTACCGTCCTTCGAAAAGCGATGTTATATGGAATAACCCTGAAGGAGAAGCGGATCAAGGAAACACTTCTTGGCCGGAATTTGTTCCCACGAGTGGTCCTGACAAAACGAGGAAAATGGATTACGTTAGATATGGAGGTCATATCTTGATTGGTGTCCGTGGACCTCGAGCTGATGCTGCAACGTTAAGGAAAGAGCTTATTGAGTTTGTTGATCAGAAGTATATGCTTAGACTCGACAATGAGAATCTACCCATTGAACATATAACAAAAGGTATAATGTTTCTTGATCATGTTTTGTGTCGCCGAGTTGTTTATCCGACTCTGAGGTATACTGCGACCGGTGGGAAGATTATAAGCGAAAAAGGCGTGGGAACGCTTTTATCCGTTACAGCGAGTTTGAAGCAATGCATCAAACAGTTTCGAAAGCTGTTATTTATAAAAGGAGATCGTGATCCGGATCCACAGCCTTGTTTTAGAATGTTCCACGCAACTCAAGCTCATACGAATAATCAGATGAATAAGTTTTTGACTACGATTGCTGAGTGGTATCGGTTTGCAGATAACAGAAAGAAAATTGTGAATTTCTGTTCTTATATTATCCGTGGTTCACTTGCTAAGCTTTATGCTGCAAAGTATAAACTTAGATCAAGAGCAAAAGTGTATAAGTTCGCTAATCGGAATCTGAGCCTTCCGTTGTTGCAGAAGAAAGGTCAGTCACCAGAATATCAGAATCTCTTAAGAATGGGTCTTGCTGAATCGGTTGATGGACTTGTTTATACAAGAATGTCTCTAGTTCCAGAAACTGATTACTCGCCTTTCCCGGGTAATTGGAGGCCCGAGCACGAGAAGTTTCTGATCGAGTACTTAACACTCGATGAACCGAAAACCTTAGAAGAGCAAAAGAGATTTATTAGAGAGAAAGGGCTCGTTTCGCCTCAGGATTACACATCGATGTTGGTTTGGAACTATAAGAGAAATGCTATTCCAATGGATCAAGTTTCAATTCTAAAGGATCAACCTTTCTTGTTGGGATCATCAAGTACCTACAACCGCGACAATGATGATCAGAAGAATAAAGAAGAAGATGAAGATAGTGAAGATGGGCTTCGCATTGCACGCATGTAAGAAACCAGAAAACTGTTTGACTTTTACTCTTATATCAAGCTTGTATAATTTGATGCCATATTAGCCATTCCCTATCCGGTTTGTTTCGGCTATTGTATGCAAAACACCAAATTTATTAGCATTGGTATTTTCAGAAATAGTTCAGTTATCTAAAGCTTATGTGATCTTTAGGCAGATACAATAAAACCTCTATAAATTAATATTCGATAAATTAATAATTTTTATAAATTAATAAACTATTCAGGTTCCGCGTTGGGACCAATGTAAAAATTGATACAAATCGATAAATTAATAAGATAATATTTTTTTTTAAAATTTATATAAATATACGATCTCATCAATAGTATAAATTAATAATAGTATAAATTTACTAATATATATTATAAATATCATATGTAAAATATGACTCTAGTAATGTTTTTCTTCAATTTTAATAATTCTTTGTAGTTTTCAATTCTAGTTTTTACAACATCAAAAAAATTTTGTATTGCTTTCTAACTTGTAATTGGTTTCATAAGGACTATTGATTATAAAGAACAAACTTCATTTTATATCAAATTTTTGTAAGAATTTACAAAATTTGTATAATTTTTATTAATTTATCGATAAATTAATCTCTCTCTAAATTAATAAATTTTCTTGGTGCCAATATTATTAATTTATAGAGGTTTTATTGTAACTCTCTATTCAAGACTTTGAACGACCATTGCTTCTTACAGTGAATAAGCCCGATTACTCTTAAAGTACATTATCACTATTGTGTTACCTAACACTTTTGGTTATTTCATATCTAACATACTTGTAAAAGCTATAGGAATCAGAACCATGTAAAACAAGACATCGTTCTCTTTCGTAAATGGAGATTTCACAGCCTTTTTTCTTTTTGTGAATTTAGTTTCGCAACTTCCCGGTGCATCCATTGCAGCACTCATAAGCATGGTAGCTGTTTTGTAATCACGCGACTTAACAGTGTCTAAAGATTGGTTTAAGGAATCAATAGCTTCGGTATAAAGTTCGAGGCAATCAAGTAACGGCCTCTCCACTTCATATTTATCCTCCTTGAGAATCTTGTCAACCATTCCTTTCAAGCTAGTCGTTTTCGAAACAGCGTTCTTGGTCGATACGAAGACCAAACCTTCAAGACTCTTTGCGGTTTTGCTCTGCGGATTCTCTTCGAGAGACTTGACGCAAAAATCATATTTGAGTTTCGGGTCTTTAGTTGTAGCTTTTTTGCAAGAATCCCGAATCAGAGATTGTGCGGTTGCGAAACAGTTTAAGAGGAGAAAGAACATAACAAGGTAAAGCGAGAATTTCATTTTTTCTTTTCTGTGCGGAAGCAGAAACAAAGATTATTGAGAATCGACTGATGAATAATTTGAAACTTTGTGATCAAATTTATAGTAAAATGAAAGTATGGCTTTTTATAGAATGCTCATGTCACGCTTTACCACTCCGCTTAGCTTCATGTGTCCTAATTTTTCGTTTTGACACTCTTTCTTATACGTCGTCGTTTTTGTTTGTTTGTTTTTCCCAAAGAAATAGATTATTTCAGTGTTGAAAGAACTGGATTTGTC
>Ga0041059_1001640_pt1 | contig 17515 bp, 26 predicted proteins | sample AraColnosormetaG_FD_56232 | JGI IMG/M metagenome (GOLD analysis project Ga0041059, IMG submission 56232) | Arabidopsis roots microbial communities from North Carolina, USA - Col MF nosort | ecosystem: Host-associated > Plants > Roots > Unclassified | place: USA: North Carolina | collected...
AAAGAACTCCGTGAATTCGATCCTAAAATACTGCAATTGATCTCTTATTTGAGAGAGTAGTTCTAGGTAATTTGAACCTTATCAAATTTGGCGCCGTTGCCAAAGTTCTTGGGAATCATCATTGAGTTTTGTTTAGAGATTTCGTCTAGTTTTTACTTCTATTTTGTTACTCACGCGTTTCTTGTTTTCTTCTTTTCTGTGTTTCAAGTGTATGCCTAGGCAAACAAGGAGCACAAAACAGAAGGCGCTTATCAACTTGTCTGTTCTGGATTTGGGAAAACTTGAACGCACCAACCGAAAAACTCAGAAATTAGCAATGGCTGACAGAGTCATCAGAGCTGATGCAGAAGGAGTTTTGAGAGATGAGGATGGGCAAGCCTACAATGATTCTGGTCAGATATTGGATGATCATGGACTCATCCTACCTGAGGACGCCAATGAGGATCAGGCGCACCTTAATGCGCAATTAGCTGCTAGAGACGCAGCAGGGCTTGGTGTCGATCGACACCATCGGGAGCAGCATGCGGATGCAATCGGTGTCGAACGACACAACAGAGGTGTCGATCGACACCAACACCAGATTCCTGCAGCTATTCCTCCAGCTGCGGAACTACGTCGTACTCTTGGAGATTTCAACAGGCCAGACCTGTTCTATGCTAATTGATCAGCGATTGTACCCCCACCATTCCAGAGGAACGACTATGAGCTGAAGCCTGGCTACTTTGCTTTAGTTGGCCACCATCTTTTCCATGGCTTATCTCGTGAGCAGCCAATGGATCATATCGAGCGATTTGAGGATCTTATTTTGAGCATCAAGGCTAATGGAGTCTCAGAGGACTACCTACTGTGCAAGCTCTTCCCTTATTCACTTGCTGGGGAAGCAGCTTCTTGGCTAAAGCAACTTAAAGCAGGTTCCCTCAAGACTTGGAGAAGCATCAAGATAGCCTTCCTAAACAATTTCTACGATGATGCTAAGTCTGAGGAGTTGAGAAACAAGCTGTCTACCTTCACACAAGGTCCAGCTGAAGCTTTCAAGGCTGTTTGGGTTTGTTTCAAGGAGTACCAACGAGATTGTCCACATCATGGTTTCAGTGAGGTACAACTTCTAGGTACCTTCTTTAGAGGAGTTGATTGGAGATACCAGATGGCTCTAGATGCAGCGAGCAATGGTAATTTCAACACACGTTACCCAGCTGATGCTACAGCCCTGATAGAGAACCTCGCTTGCAGCAAAGTACCAAGAATGCTGATTTTGAGAGGAAGAAGATTGCCGGAGCTATTTCAGGAAATCAGATGGCAGAGGTGAACGCTAAGATAGATTCAGTTCATAACTTGCTCACAGGGAAGAAGCATGTCCACTTTGCAGCTGAGGAAGAGATTATTGAGCCTGAGCCTGAGTCAGAAGAAGGAGTCTTCTACATAGATGGTCAGGGATACAGAAAGTTTGGGCAGCCACAAGGCAACTTCAGTGGCAACATGTTTACAGGGAACCAGGGTTCCTCCAACTACACTTCAAAGCCTGCTTTCCAGAAGACCTTTCCTCAAAGCAACTTTCAGAGGAATTATGGTAATTCAACTTACCAAGCCCCCCGTCCACCCTTAGAAGAGACAAGAATGGAATCGATGCTTGAGCAGATTCTGGAGAGCCAAACAAAGCTTGTTGTAGAGTTTAATGGCAAGTTTGATGCTGTCTACACAGATCTTAATGGGAAGATCGAGAATTTGAGCTCTCACTTGAAGAAGCTAGTTGTACAGGTAGCTCAAACTGCACAATCTATCAAGAGACAAGAGGGTTTTCTTCCTGGTAATCCGGATGCTAACCCAAGGAAGAGTTGTAATGCCATCTTGATCAGAGTATGAGATGATGTGTGGGAGGAATTGGACACTGAAGACGAGTTGAGCTCGCAGTTGCAGAGATGGTGTCGACCGACACCCTCCAGTGTCGATCGACACCATACGGGACCCTTTTCTCAGAGACGACTCAATACGACGGTGTCGACCGATACCCCTCTAGTGTCGATCGACACTGGATCTGGATCGACGGTGTTAATCTCGACATTTAACTCATTGTTTGAACAAAAGAACTCTGTGAATTCGATCCTAAAATACTGCAGTTGATCTCTTATTTGAGAGAGTAGTTCTAGGTCATTTGAACCTTATCACTAGTCTCAGCTAGAGGTCGATCATCAACGCGGCCAATCCGAGTAAATCGTGTCTCTATATCATTGAGATACATTGAGCAAAATGTTACACACTCATCAGCTAAATATTACTCACATATAGAACCTTCCGGCTTAGCGCGATTCCCAACATATGATTTGAAGTGTCCTAGCATCCTGTGTATATAATTGAATCTAGTAAGTTTTAGTTTCATATATATAAAGATAAAATGGAAAATACTCACCTCTCAATCGAATACATCCATAGGAATGGAACCAACCCTCCGTATTTTGCCTCTTCTGCGAGATGTACTACTAAATGTACCATCACTGTGAAAAATGATGGAGGAAAATACATCTCCATACGACATAAAATCACTACAATATTGTATTGTAATTTATCTAACTCATCGGTATCAAGCACCTTTGTAGATATATCTCTAAAAAACCGAAAAGCTCAACAATTGCTGAAGTCACGTCTGTTGGCAATAGATTTCGAATCGCAACAGAAAATAGATCTCTCATTATCACATGACAATCTTGGCTTTTTAAGCCTGATAGCTTTTGACCATTGACATCAACACAACTTGATAAATTAGAAGCATAACCATCCGTGAGTTTTACATTCTGGAAGACACTTAAAAAAGTATCTTTCGCTTGATTGTTCAGAGAAAAACATGCAGTTTGATATTTCTCATTATCATCAGGCCACAAGTTAGGACGTATACCTAGCTCACGAAGATCTTTTCTAGCACTCATATTATCTTTTGATTTTTTTTTGTCATCCAACATTGTGTAGATTAGATTGTCGAACACATTTTTCTCTATGTGCATGAAACCAGATTATGTCGCGCCATTGTAAATTCCCATTGTTGATTACCACATCTTCTTGCATCACGTCGCTTTCTTTTTCTCCCAACTCCAACTAATTCATTTTTTTACCAAGAGTAACATTAACTTGTTCTAGTTGATGAATAATTGTAGAACCTGTCAATATGAGTGGTGGAGATCTTGTTTCTACTTTTTCGTCAAAATGTGTCATGTCTTGACGAAAGCTATGATCTCGAGGAAGAAAACGTCGATGACCAATAAAACAGTTTTTCTTTCTATGTCGTAATCATTCTCCAATGCCATCATAATAGCAGCTTGGACAAGCTAACGTTGTATACGTATTCCAACCAGATAAATTTTCAAGACCAGGAAAATTACTAACCGTCCACATGATAGCTGCTCGCATGTTAAATGTTTGTTTTGTGGAAGCATCTAGCGTTTTAATTCCATAATCCCATAACTCCGTCAACTCTTTGATTAGTGGCTGCAAATATACATCGATATCATTACCAGGCATGTGTTTCCCAGGGATAACAATAGAGAGTATCATTGATGTGTGATTCATTGACATCCACGGTGGAAAGTTGTAAGGAAACAATATCACTGGCCAGATGCTATAACTACTACTCATAGTACCAAATGGGTTGAAACATCAGTTGCTAATCCTAGTCTGACATTTCTTGGATCGGATGCAAATTCGGGAAATTTTTGATCAAATGTCTTCCAAGCCTCTCCATCTTGGATGTCGAAGTTTACTATCATTGTTATTAGCAGTTGTATGCCATCTCATGTGTGTAGCAGTTTTCGATGACATAAATAAACGTTGCAGTCGTGGCTTTAGAGGAAAATAACGCAAAACCTTTGGAGGATCTTTCTTTTTCTCATTCTCTGATCTTGAAATCATACTCTGTGCAAAAATGTTATTTTTCCATCGAGAGGCTTTACAAACTTTGCAAATCTCTCTCTCTCTGCATCTGCATCCTAATATAACATGCAATCATTTAGACATGCGTGAATTGATTCATAAGTCATGCCTAGTTTTCGAATAACCTTTTTCATGTCATTTAATGAACATGGCAATTTGGCATGTGTAAATGCATCTTTCAGCATATCAAGCACCATAGATATACCCTTGTCACTAATCCCACACAATCATTTGATATGGTACAACTTCAATATGAAAGACAACTTCGTGAACTTACTACATCCCGGATATAGCTCTTGGATAAATTCAGCAAACAAATCATCAAAACCTTCTCCTTTTCCACAATTTCCACTTGAAGTTGATGGTATATCAGTGTCCTCATGTTGCTCACACGATCCAGGTTTGTGTTCACTAGACATATTCGTATTAATATCAGGAAAAAGATTATCCAAGAGATTCAAAGTTGAATATAAATCAGCTTGATTAATATCAGAAGATACTCTTTTAGGTAAAGCTTTTAGGGAGGGGTCAAAGATTGATCAAAAACCTCAAAAAAAATAATAATGGGGAAGAGATGAGGATGACGTGAAGATTTCTTTGATGTGAACTAGGTTTGTTTAGAATCAATTGTATTAACTGATGCAAAATAAAAAAAAATTAAAAAAATAAAAAAAATAAAAAAGAAAAGAAAAAAAACTGATGCAAACTAAACTAAAATAACATTATTTTTAAAAATTTGATGCCAAAGACGAAAATAGTTACGTCAGTTTTAATAAGTGAAGCTAATTTCCATAAATCTGTTTATATTATTAATATAATTTTTATTTGCATCAGTTTTTATTAATGTAAACTTTGCAACATTTTAATAAGTGATGTCAAAAAAAAAATTTAAAAACATCAATTAGGTAATTGATGTAAAATTATATTTTAAAATCAATTTTGTAAAAGTGATACAAACTAATAAAAATTGTATCAGTTTATAGAATTGATGCCAAACAAGTTAATTACGACATCAATTATTATAATTGATGCTAAACCATGTATTTTTGTTTTGTAAATAATTGATTTAAAATACTATCATTTAGTTTTCTGATTCTATCTATGTGATTCAATTCAAGCCTTTTTGAAGTGTTAAGAGGTATAAATTGTGATTCAGGATGCGTCAGATGTGGTTCTATAGAGGAAACAATAATCCTCCATATAATTCCTACAATTTGCTCATGTAAAAGAGTAAATTTTTAGTATGAGTTTCATTAAAAAAAAATGTTGTACAATAAAACATATTCTAACTTTTTTTACGTAATAGAATAGATATATGATATTTTCTAAGTTTTATTTTTTGTTTAGATATACAAAGTAATTATTTTCAAAATTCTTTCTATTGTTTCAAATTACCTGCTTCCGTTCCTTTTCGATATTAATCTTTATAGCCCTATGATATCAAGTTCCAATGTTCATCAAATTTAAAGTACGTGTAATGATCATTGTTTTGTGTTTTATTAATGTTATTGATAATTAAAAGTTCTAGTTTTAATGTTAAAATGTGAATTCTTTTTTGTTCAACTGATATAGTATATAACATCTGTAATTAAATATCGTGAAATGAAATAAAATTGTAATATCTATTGAAATAATCTATTTTTTTTTTGTCAAACAACTTATATTAAGTTAACTTGCGATTACAACAGCATGAAGCTTTGCCAAAGAACTCATTTGTCGAAAGTTTGAAATAGAAACAAACAGGAAAGGGAAAACATGAAAGCAGTAAAATAGTAGATTAACATCATGGATGATAACCGGAAGCTCCTTCGAGAGGATTTCAAAAGTGATCGGTTTGAATACGATCGTCGACTCTTGGTCTTCAAATAATGAAGAGAGTGCTGGTAGTTCTTTTGCCATTGAAGGCTGGCGAACAACAATAAAGCTTGATGCCACCAGGGCTGAGCTTTTAGAAACATTCTCCCTAAAGGAGAGGATTGATGAAAAAGGTCTCTCCTTCAAAGAGGAGGAAGAGGGAATTGGTCTCTTGTAGAAGTCGGATTCACACACTCAAATATTTATTTATTTAGTGAGAATGATTATTCTTGAGGACAAATATGCTAGAAAATAGATAGATGATTATAGAGAAAACTATGAGTATTGTAAAAAAAATGTGTATAGCTAATTTGCACCAAAAAATGCGTGTGTCCTTACATGGTCTTTGACCCCCAATTTATATCCAAAGAATACATTTAATCCCCATTTACTCACAATCATTCTACCTTAAATGTATCCGTTTTTAGTCTTTGAATTAACTATTTGGACGTTTGAATTTGAATCCACTCCGGGCCTTCTGAACTTCTCCTTCCGGCCCATTCGGCTTCTTCAATCCGAGTAGTTCTGACTTCGATGCTGCATCCACTTCGCAAATCAACATCTCGCCCATACTCTCACCTCGAGGACACTTATGGGCCCTCTCTATTATGGGCCTCTCCTACTTGTGTAACAATCTTTGGCCGGACCCAAGCCCATGGTGCGCGATCCGACACCAACAATTAGCCCTCCAAGTCTTTCAAAGTATCACTCCAGTTCGGAAGGCTTTAATGTTCTAAAGGCAAAGATTGCGCCAAATGACTCTCTTATTTCCCGCCTAAATTATGTTATTGCATTGATCTCGGAATCCCCTACAATTACTAGATATTAGGTCATGCATATGACCCTTATTTACTTCTTGGCTTATCTGACCAACTTTTAATTTTCAATTCGCAGCTTTCATCGCACCGACCCTACCGTCTGTTGAATTCGCCGAATTCTTCAAGATCGTCATCGAAGGGGATACCCTCTGGAACTCCTTTACCCTCGACCGATTCGTAGAGGCCAACCACAAGCTCAGGATGAGCCCCCTGGACATCTTCTCCAACTGCCATTGCCCCCTCCCTTACCTCAAGGGACTTCTGCTCGGGCCATCGCAGCTTGACGCAAGACGCTATCCAAGTCGATTGTGGAGGCTTGCGAAACGAACAAATCATTCCTCCAATCCGCAGTCGACAAGAAAGAATATAGCAGAACCTTGCTAGTTGATGACGGCAGCGCCGAAGGGGCAAGATCTGCCGGTGCCTATAGACTCACTCCTCACCGCAAAAGCCATAGCGGCCGGTCATCCCGCAGAGAACGATCACCCCGTCGTGATTCACCTCGGCCTGCCTCCCGAAATGGACTAAGCAGCGAGCCGCTTGCTGATCTGATTCGGAAAAAGAGGGACAGATCAACCCGCAGCAGCTCCTCCCCCAAAAGAGATAAGACGAGAGCCCAAACAGATCGCTCTCCTCGGCCATCTCCACCACCCCGCTCTATGGGTCCTCCTCCTCCAGTCACCGTATCTACTTCGTCTGGATCAGGAGGTGAAAAGGCCGATCGGAGTTCAAACCCCCGGCGGGAAGAAGCTGAGGTCCGAGATGCCGGAACTAAGGCTGTTCTGGTTCCTCAGACCAAGTCGCTCACGGGTTAGAAATTACCTTCCACTATGTCTTCCGGCCTTATCGTTTTAATTTATTGACTTAACGCTCCCTTTCTTTATTCTGACAGCGATGGAAACAGAGGGAAATGTCTTTCGATGCTTCAAAACTCGAAAAGACACCATCCTGCCAGCCTTTGATAGGTGGCGTCCTGCAATTCGAGAGCGATTCCTACTCCACGCCCATCACTCATCTCGGGTTAGTTCTCTTCACCCATAATAATTCTTTAAACTTTATTCCTTCACTTAGATGCTAACTCTCTTTCCTTGCTACTTGGTTCAGGCAATCAACGAACTCAACGACATGATTGAGTACTACGAGAAACTTTTGCTAGACAGGGAAAAAGAAGCTTTGACATGGAAAGACAAATCTTCTTCCCTTGAGTCCGACCTCCGTTCTTCACATGATACCAGGCAAAAACCTAGAGGATCAACTAGACAATCTCTCCTTCGAACTCATGAAGTCCAATGGCGAGTTGCAGGATCAATACCAGAGGTATGACAAGATCGAAAGAACTCTCAACTTCTCGGGATAGACTTTCAGAATCCAGTGCCTACGACTTGTCCAACCAGCTGTCCGAATTGCAGCTCAAGTACAAAGCGGTAGCCAACTATCGGGATGCTGAATTAGGGAGGTCAGCATCAAAGGCCAGGAAAGAAGTGAAAGGTCGCGGGATGGAATTGATCCAAGGAGCAATCGTCTTCATTCAAACCAAGAAGGCTAGGACGGAGCTGGAGTCAGACATCAAGGAGTACGAGAGCAATCTCCTCCTTTTGGACCAAACCCATGAAGATGACTTCTCCGAGGAACAAGAGAGGAATGAGTTGAAGACCGTCCTGGAGGAGAAGCGAAGTCGTTTAGCTGCCCTTCCTTCCTCGTCGTTCAATCCTCAACAGTTCAAGGAATTCTTCACCGAATCGCCTCCTTTGAGCGAATCTGGTTTACATTGGGCCGGTACATTTCAAAGCTTTTGAAACCTAACCATAGGAAATTACTCTTGTACTTTTTCTGATCCAAAATAATTGTCTCAGGTCCTAGTGATCCCGTGGAACCCGAAGCACCCACCGTGCCAGCGACGATTCCGGAAGCGGTAGCCACCCCGCCAGAACTTCCTCCATCCACGAACTCGGAGACAGTGGTCATCGCGGACGATGATGGTTCAGACTCCGGGGTTCCTAGCGAGCAGTCTACTACTGGCGAGCCGGGTGATACTGAGACAGTTGCCGCAGATCCTGAGCCAGCCTAACCCGAACTCGAGGTGCCCGAGAACTTGTAATGGCTGTGTCCACTTAGTGGGGACTGTCCCTTAAACTCAAAATTTATTATTATTTTTCGAATTATTTTACCTGTCTAAGTAGGCTAAACAAGTACTTTGCTTGAGGAGGCTTTTAAACCTTTTTTTAAGATTATGAACCCAAGAGGGTTTCATTTGTGCTAAATTTAAGTATGGATTTGCAAAGTCTATTTTTTAAATAGCATCTTCGTTAACCATGTGGTCAAGTTATGGGATTCGTAAGTTGATCAGACCTATTCCTAAAAAATGCGGACTCGAATACGCGAATTCCCCAACTCGGGTTTAGTCAGTTCGATTTATTTTCTAGGCTTTGAGCCTTTATTATTTTTCCTTTATTTAATGACCCACTTGTCTTAAATGCGACGGTTGCCATTTTTTCCTTGGAAATCAGGAAAAGTGTCACGCTTCTAAGGCAATAATTGTCTTTTCCTCGATTTCCAAAAATGGATAAACCCATTCGGACACGCCACAATTATTAACTTTGTGGTTTCTAGTAAAACCCTAAATCACTATAAATAAGAGCAGAAACTCTCTCAACTCCCTCAAAATATGATCTCAGAAATTTACTTGGTAAACACCTTTAGAATGGAAAACGAAGGAGCCTCCACCGTCTGCCCCCTCGATCCCGGAAGTCCATTGTTTCTGTCCGGCGAAGGCTTTGAGCCCGCCGGCGTTCTCTTTCCGCACGCCTGCTTCCACTTCCCCTCGAAAGACAAAAAGGAGGCGTATGATTTTATGGATAAGGTAAATCGCCCATCTCTCTTTTCCAGAACAAATTTGATTCGTATTTAACCAGTTCGTATTCTAGGTCGTTGACAAGCATCGCCGCTTATGCGATGAGAGACAGCGTTTGGGCCTCAAGAGGCAAACGCTCGAGGCCCGAATTGCCCGTATCGAAAGAAAGGTGAGGGCTATGGAGAGCGACCCTTATCAATGGGAGTGGAGGAACTTCGACTACATGGCAAAAATCCCGCACATGCTCCGGATGTACCTTCGTGCTCGAGGCCAAGTCCCTGGTCCTGTAAACGCTCCGGTCCAAGTGATCCTGTCTGACAGTGAGGACGGTGATGACGAAGAGGACGATAGCAACCCCTGGAAGCGCGTGAAGAACAAACCCGATGTGGATGCTAAGAACGAGACGTCCACCTCGAACTCTGAACCGGCGATGAAGGAGCCTGTTCCTGAGCCCCTTCCCTAAATGTTCCCTGAGACTTAAACTTTTTTTTTTTCGTATGGACTTACTTATTGGGCTTTCCTTGATTCATCAAATATTCGTTTTGGAGATACTCTTTGAATGCAGGGCGAACAAGACGACGTGAATGCTTCCGCGAATCACTCCGGCTTTAAATGGAATCGCATCTTTGAAAGCTAAGAACCCTCCTTATAAATTACCTCTCTAGGTTTTTCTTCATACCTCACTAACAATATCGTTTATTTTTCTTGTGCAATTATGGCCTTCAACCTCCGATGCTCGGAATCCATGCCAGACTTTTCGAGGATCGGGATGATCGACAAGGACATCCCGAATGTACCAGACAGAGGGCGCTCCCCACTTCGCAACTTTAGATCCCAGATCCAAGGACCTTTCGAGCAGAGACCAAGATATCGCGATGGCCATTATCAAAGCCCTCGCGGCTCAACACAAAAAACGCTCAACAGAAAAGAAGAAACTTCGAAAGAAGATCAACAAAATGCTGCGGAGGGTTACCGTGATATCAAGGGAGTTACACACCCTCAACTCTCACCCCGGAGATTAGATCGAACTTGGAATTGCTGAATTTGCCCGCATCCCGGATTGTATGATGCCCATTCTTGATCTCCCTAGTCAAGGGGTCGAAGTGTTCTGCAAGACGAGAAGGATTTCCTAATCCGAAGTATTTCTAAGATTTCGGCGTCTTTTCTTTGTTTTTCTTTTTTAAACAAATTTATCCTTGCTTCCCGCTTTGTATGTTCGCATAGTCGAACTTCTTGTTTCCATTCATTCGTATAATCGAACTCTTTTTCAACATGAATAAAACAAATTTTATTAATAGCTGAACTCGTTTCCGAGCTGCCTATGTACCCATTTCGGGATCAAAAAATGTGTGTCCCTTTTTTTTTTAAAACATAAAATTTCTTCAAGTTCACCACATTCCAAGGACGTTGGACTGGTCTGTCTTCCAAATCTTTCAATCTGTAAACACCATTCCGGACCACCTCGGTAACAATATAAGGACCTTTCCAATTATTGCCAAGTTTGCCTGCTCCTTCCTCTTTCTTGTTATCGAACACACGTTTCAAAACATAATCGCCCACAAAGAAAGGTCTGATTTTGACTTTCGAGTTGTAGTACCGAGCTGTTGCATGTTGATAGTTCTGAATTCGGATTAAGGCTTGATCTCGCTTCTCGTTGATGGTATCCAGCGAGTCGTCGAGCATCGCAAAATTTTCTTCTTCATTTAGAGGAGCTTCTGTTCGACGAAGTCCTGGTACATTGAGCTCGGCTGGGACAACTGCCTCCATCCCGTACACCAATGAAAACGGGGTTTCTCCGGTCGAGCGCCTAGGAGTTGTGCGATATGCCCATAAAACTGGTTGAAGTTCGTCATACCAGCCCCCTTTTAAATAACTTAGACGTTTCTTAAGATTGCTTAGAATTGTCTTGTTTGCAGCTTCAGCCTGACCGTTCCCTTGTGGATACCGCGGAGTAGAATAACTAACCTTAATCCCCCAATCCGAACAAAATGCTTCAAACTCGTGTGAGATAAATTGTGGTCCGTTGTCAGTAACTATCTCGTATGGGACGCCATGCCTGCATATGATATTCTTCCAAATGAACGTCTTTACCGCCGATTCTTTAATGTTTACGTACACTTGAAAAGTAGTCAGTTAGAACCAGTAGATACTGTACACCTCGGGTCGACCTATGTAATGGTCCAATGATATCCATTGACCATCTCATGAATGGGTATGGGGCATAGATCAAAGAGAATAACTCCGAAGGTTGGTGGATGAGTGGCGCGTGGAGTTGGCAACGGTTGCATCGTTGAGCATATTTAACGCAGTCCGTGATCATAGTAGGCCAGTAGTATCCCATCCTCTTAATCTTGAAAGTCATAGTCCTTCCTGAGGAATGACTTCCACACAAACCTTCATGTACTTCACTCATAACGATCTCGACTTCGGGCCCAAAGATGCAAAGTAAGTAGGGATCACTTTCACCTCGTCTATACAAAGAATTCTTCGATAGACAAAATTTCGCGCTAACGATTCTCATTTTCCTAGCTTGCCATCTATTCTTTGGGAGCTCGCCTGTAACGATATAATGCTTTATTGGCTCCCTCCAATCAGCCCCCCAATCTTTAGCCGGAATTTGGTCGATTTCGTGAAATATCCGAGCTTCTCGTTCGGATGCTCATTTGGCGCTAATATGTCTTCGTCAACCCACGGTTCGGTTCCAGCTTCGGCTGTGGTGTCCGGGGTGATTTCTTCTATTGGTTCGATAGTTTCTTCGAGCCCAGTATCTTCTTGTACAGTCGGCTTAGGTACGGTTCAATAACAGGTTCGCCGCGATCTCGGGCTGCAGCTCGGGACCTTGTGACGACGAATGCCTCATTTTCGTCCTTAATGCTCCTTTCTGAAATACACTCTACTGGAATGATTCTTTTGACTTCGGGATCAGATGTTGATGCCATGGCTGCGAGTGCATCTGCAGTAGTGTTTTCTCCCTGTGGTATGCAAATGAGTTCGAACTTCTTAAAGTTTTTAGCCAAGTCTTTGACCACCTCAAGATATGCTTCCATTCGTGAGTCCTTTGCTTCATAGTCACCATTGAACTGGTTAACAACCAGTTGTGAGTCACAGTAGGCGACCACCTCATCGGCCCCAACTCCTTGTGCCAACCTAAGTCCAGCATTCAATGCTTCGTACTCTGCTTAATTGTTAGATGCAGCAAATAACAATCGAAATGACTGCTCAAGGATTTCCGAAGTGGGAGATTCTAATTTGATTCCCACCCCGAATCCGTTTTTTGATGACGACCCATCAACATGCAACTTCCAAGTCTGATTTGGCGGCTGCTCCTGTCCTCCGAGTACCGGTAACTCTGTTAAAAAATCGGCAAGGACTTGAGCTTTCATGGCGACTCGTCTCTTGTACTCTATATCATACTCACTTAATTCCACCGCCCATTTCGCCAATCTACCGGACTGGTTCGGGCTATGGAGAATAGTTCGAAGTGGTTGATTTGATAACACTTTGATTGGATGGGATTGAAAATATGGTCGAAGCTTCCGAGCTGAAGTTACTACTGCAAGTGCAAGCTTTCCATCATCGTATACCTGGTTTCAGGATCTGTCATGGATTTACTTATGTAGTAAATTGGTTTTTGCTCTCCCCGGTCTTCTCGGATTAAGACTCCGCTAACCGCATGGTTCGAAACTGAGACATATAGATAGAGCTTTTCGTCTACCTCCGGTTTGTGACAATGTAGCCGAGAAACTCCCCGGATGGGACTCCAAATGTACACTTCGCCGGATTCAACTTCATTTGATATTGGTTAAGAATCGCGAAACATTCTTCTAAATGTTTTACGTGGTCTTCTTTTTTCAACGATTTAACTAGCATATCATCGATGTAAACTTCCATTGTTTTTCCGAGATGTTCGTTGAACATCTTGTTAACTAGCCGTTGATAAGTTGCTCCTCCGTTCTTCAACCCGAATGGCATAACTTTGTAACAATAGATGCCCCTATCCGTGATAAATGAGGTTTTCTCCTGATCTTCCGGATTCATCATGATTTGATTATATCCCGAGAAAGCATCCATAAAGAAAAGCAACTCATTTCCGGCGGTTGAATCCACAAGACGATCTATATGTGGAAGTGGGAAACTATCTTTTAGACAAGCTTTGTTGAGATCTGTAAAATAAATGCACACTCTATCTTTTCCATTCTTCTTTTTAACCACTTCGTCGTTTACTGCTTTTGCTCTCTCTACTCCGAGTTTTCTTCTTTTTTGTTTTACCGGTTTAAAGCTTGGATCCACGTTCAACTCGTGACATATTATATTTGGATCTATGCCGGGCATATCTGCTGCCGACCAAGCAATGACTTCTTGTTCCTTTTTAACAATTCAACTAAGGCTTCCTTCACTTCGCCTGATAAGGTAGCTCTGATTCGAACTTTCTGATCCGGTTTGTCTGCTTCCAGAATTACTTCGACCACGACATCATCCACTTTCTGTCCGCTAGGGAATCTCGGGATTATTCCTTTCTTTGCGGGCTTCGTTAATTGCTATTGAATTTTTAATCGGTGGCTAGCTAAATAACAAGTTCTCGAAGCTTCTTGATCTCCCCGAATTGTTTCCACTCCGCTCGGAGTTGGGAATTTGAGGCATTGGTGATAAGTAGAGGGGAGCGCTTTCATTTGGTAGATCAATGGAGTTCCAAGAATGATGTTGTAGGCTGCTGGTTTATCAAAAACGACAAAATCCACAATCTTCGAGATCTTTCCAGCCAAAACTGGTAGCTTGATTGTTTTGAGAGACATTGTCGATTCGCTTGTAAAAGCCACTAAGGGGGATGGCGGTCCTACCACGTCGGCCCTGCTTATCCCCATCCTTTCCAAAGTGCTAAGAAAAATTAGATCTACCGAACTACCGGTATCAATGAGGATCCTCGATACTTCGAAGTTGGCTACATCCAACGTAATTACAAGTGCATCATCATGAGGTATTTCGAGATGATGTGTCTCCTTTTCTTCGAATAATATCGAAGTGCCTTGAAAGTCTACTTCTTCACTTAAGCTTGATTTCAGATGAACATTGCGTCTATGTTTCTTGATTGCGCTGACGGAATCACGGCAAAGTTTAGATCCTCCAAGAATTACATTGATTTTACCCTTTGAAGTTCTTGGTTCCTCTTCGCCAGCCGCTCTTGGTCTTTTAGAGTTTTGAGCCTCTGAGTTATCCCTTGATTCATAATATTGTTTGACGAAGTTCTCCATGTTGAATTTTGAGAGGTCTCCACTGGCCCATAATTTTGCGAGATGCCTTTTAAGGACACTGCAGTCTTTGGTCAGATGTCTTGTGACTCTATGTATATCGCAATACGAGCTTTCATCTCGGACACAAGTATTTGACCTTCCTTTCCCCTGAAACTGCTTTCCGACGTTGTTATTGAATGGTTGCGAACCAAACTTCCTTGGTCCCTGATTTTCCCGAGGTTCGAACTTCTTGGGTGGAAAAGTGACCGCTGGTTTTGCTTGCTTATTTCTTTTCGCGAAACTCTCTTTTTCATCTTCGACTTCCATCCAACTGTTCGCTAAAAATAATGCATCTTGAATAGTATCAGGTTTGTGAAGTATTAGATCTTCCTTAAACCTCGAATCATGCCATAATCCTTTTCACAAAGCCGATAGAGCCGACTATTGTGAGATCCTTGGGAGTTTTAAAAGCACGTTTTAAAATTTGGTGATAAAAGCCTGAAGTGTCTCATTCGGCCCTTGAGATAGATTTCAGAGGTTGGTGTCCAAAATGCTCTTATCCATCAAAATAGAGTATTGTTTTAAAAATACTTTCGATAGTTCGTTGAAATTGCTAATCGATCCTGGCTCCAACTGAATGAACCACATCAGGGGTTGCCCACACAGATTTTCAGAGAAAAGCTTGCAATACCCTGCGTCTTCATCGGCTTCGTTCAGATCAACTCGCCCAGCGGCTATTAGAAAAGCTGCGAGATAGCCTTTCGGGTCTTCCAAACAATTATATGGTTCTAAGTTGAGTTTTTGAGAATCTCTGATTCTCAAACTTGCAATTTGTGGGGTGAACGGTGTTCGCCTAGCCTCCTGGATAACTCGGTTGATGTCTGGCTCCGAACTTGTAACTTGATGGAACTTCGACCTCATTTCTTTCAGTTCCCGACTTACTTCTCTCATGGTTTCGAGCTGGTCAAAGTTTTCTTGCTCGTGCTGATCATCGAACTGGTTATCATCTTCAGGATGCGTTTCTCCATCTTCCGGTTGACTATTCGCGTTTGTACCATCCAGGGTCGTTTGATCGCTTGTTGCATTTCGTGGAAGGGAATTTGGGGATCCGAAGATAGTTCTTCGAACTCTAGTAGAATTTCCTGCATTTAAAGAACGGACACGAGACTGAATGGTACTAACATTTTGGCTAAGTGATACCTGGATTGTTTACAGTGTTTCGACGATTTTTTCCACGTTTGAAAACTTCTGCGCCATATCGGCCATAGTTTGTTGCATGGTCTTGAGGGTTTCGGCTATTGAAGCGTTGGTAGCATCCTCTCCAGACATTGCGGCTTACTTCGGGTATGTAATACACGGAAGAAATCTGACGACTCAAGAATCCTCCGCTCCCCACAGACGGCGCCAAAATGTGGAAGACGGATTCACACACTCAAGTATTTTTTGCGGGAAAAATATTTTTGAAAAAAAAATTTGGCGCGAAAATATTTTTTCAAAAAATTTTGGCCGGAAATTTATTTTGAAATATTTGGGCGAAAGTTATTAATATTTCATTTTGTTAACATAAAAAAATTTTCAAATAAAGGTAAAATGGTCATTAAAAATTTAAAGAGGATAGAAATAAAAATGGCTAAAAAAAAAGGGTAGAGTTAAAAAAGGCCATCATGAAAAGGGCATTACAAAAAAAATTTCCAAAATGAATACTAAATCTTAGTTTGGTTTCTTTTTTTACTATGTGAACTAGGTCAGTACCCGTGCTACGCACGGTATCTTTGGTTAAATCAATCATCAAATAATAGCGATGCGATATTGTAAGATATCAAGTTTTAGAAGGTAATCTAAATTCGAAATATGTAAACTTGTTCGTAGAGAAATAAAAATGGAAACTTGTTCATACAGAAATAAAAATAATAATAGACCGAGTTCAATAGGCTACATGTAAAAAAAAATTTTAAGTAGATGTTCAACCGCCATTCCTTGCACCTTCATCACGGAGCCTAAAAAACAAACAAATGTGGCATGCAATTATAAATAATAGTATAGATATTCCGTTTATATAATTACTAATAACGAAATGTAAGAATATTTGATGATAGATAAAAACTTATATCTCATGGATCTCGTTAGACTCGGGAATATCAGGATCCGGAAAGACGGTTGATATCGTGCCTGCTGTGCAAACACGTACGTTCTTTGGACCATCAAAATAACGGTCAATCTTCCACCAACCAAGAACAGCGACAATAACTCCACCACCATATCGACGATAGTTATGATCAAAGTCAAGAGCTTCCTTCTTAGTAGCTAGACATTCCAAAACACGGTTTCTAAACATAAAATCAAAAATATTATTAGAATAGTATAATTTAGATAATTCGAATTAAACTATGAAGGAAACTTACTCATTGTCACTTATTTTGAATATTAGCGTCAAATCATCGACGTTATTTTGCTTAGGTCTTGTGTTAATCAATTCTCCAACATCATAGATCGCTCCCACCAAGTCTCCAAAAAATTATATAAATTAATTAAAATAAATCAGAGTCAAATATATATGATATTGAAAATGACAAAACTAATGAACACTTAGATGCATGATATAAAATAAGGAACACAACAAATTCATAAAAATCTCACCGACTAAAACAGATTTATCGATTTCATCATCAATAATCGAAGAGAAGGATGCTAGACGATAGTGAGGAATAGCGGGTAGCGGACTTGTTAATCTGACGACAATGTCAACAAAAAATCCAATTTTGAAGCTATGAGTTGTTGCCCTGACAGAACCCGAGTTCTCAACAACTCCAAAATTTGTTATCGTTACCCATTCTCCTTCATTAATAAAA
>Ga0041059_1001641_pt1 | contig 17500 bp, 9 predicted proteins | sample AraColnosormetaG_FD_56232 | JGI IMG/M metagenome (GOLD analysis project Ga0041059, IMG submission 56232) | Arabidopsis roots microbial communities from North Carolina, USA - Col MF nosort | ecosystem: Host-associated > Plants > Roots > Unclassified | place: USA: North Carolina | collected 2013-09-02
CTCTACGTAAACAATTTTAATCGCCATTTCTGAGAAAACTCAAAAGCAATAACCGATGTAATTGATAAAATAAAAATAAAAAATAACATTAAAAAGATTGAAAATACAGAGGAGATGCAGGGAAAAGAGCTGACGACACGTAGGCTAGAGCCGCAACTACTCGAGAAAGAGCATTGTCGTGTCGCTTTCGTTAAATACTACTGTACTATCTTTTTCTCTGCCCGTAAGGTTGGTTCAGAGGCTACTACATTTCTCAGGCCTTTTTTTTTTGGTTCTATATAAAACGTGAACTTAATTTCATGAGAAATTAAATATTTCCGACAATCTCAAAAATTACCCATGCAACTTGCTGATTATAATATTTTACGAGGAAGAAAATAGATATCGAAATGCTTTCAAACATTAATTACGTACACAATTCAATGACGTACGGCTATTATAAGAATCTAGATGCATAACTATATAGTAATATGTAGATACGAAAAAATGCGAAGTATTTAATACTTTGGGCCCCTCTTCCCAAAATGTTCATGTGAATTTCGTGATTATTCATGCATACTCATCAATAGACAATATGTAATGTCCATTCTATAAAATACTACATTTTAATCTTCGAGCTATAGAAGTATTTCAAGAATCATCAAGATAAAGAGAACAATTAAGAACTCAATCAAATTAAGGAAAAAAAATAAACAGTTTGCAGTGATTCACTAAATTGATAATTCAAATCTTGTGTGGGTTCAAACTTCAAATATTGGGCCGGGGGGTATTAAAGAGGTTTGTTGCATTTATATTTCGTTTATTCAAAAAACAAAAATAGTAAACAATCACATGACTTTTCCAGTGCCCTTTCCTAAATTCGTAAGGCTTGGCTTCAAGATGGTCATGGCCCATAGATGTATGCATATACACAATCATACATATACTATATAATGTATTGGTGTCCCCTCATGCAAAGATTTTGTTTGTCACAAAATTCCAGAGCTCTTTTACAAGATTTATGCCAAAAGATAAATGGGGACCTTTCATGAGAGATCTTCTCCATGATTTTCTAATTATAGTACTTTATAATATATCATGATAAACAAATCTTTGTGACACATTCAAGTATTCAACAGTCTGATACTTGGTAGAGAAGTAGAAAATTTAGAAGGTAAGAAAGAAAGAACATGGTAAAAGCAATTCTAACCATTCACGTCATGAGTTATATGATCTAGCTAACGTTCTCTAACTGTGTATTAACGACCATAACTACGATGACGCGTCTCAGATATGAAAATGGTACGGCTTTAGGATCCCGTGGTCCATCGAATCTTGACCGTCCACTTGGGTGGGGGCGTAATACCTGTTGGGCCATTGGATAAGCTTTTGTGGAATGGTGGAAATGAAACCAAGTGTTTCTTAGATCTTAAGAGTTATTGCCAAAAACCAATTTGTGAACCGGATCAAACCAGGATTCTGTTATATGTACCGGTCGGTCAACGACTGTCTTGGCCAAAACCCAAAAGGACATGGTTTCAAACTTTCAACGGATGTTTGACTTCTTACTGGTAAATCCTTTCCGTATGCATTATGCCTTATTCCGTATTTATTCCGTATTTTAGTTTGGTCTATCATCAGCCATTATATGTCTTTCACGTCCTGATGACATATTGATCTTGACTGAGATTTAGCAGAGATGTACATACGATAGTTTTGAAATGTTTTAAGAATGAATTCTGCATTAATTTTTCGTTAAGATACAAAGTTTTACACAATACATTATCTAAACCCATGATTCAATATAGAATTAGTTTTACTCAACCGACATTCTAATATAATCAAAAATTTGATGTGTGGTCGGATAGTGTACATATTTACATGGTCAAGATAAGCATACAAACCGTACAAATTAGAGGCATTAACATATATAGAGAATGTGGATAGTAAAAATACATGTGGAATAGAAAGTGAGTGAGACAGTGTCTCATGAAAAGTGGCAGAGACACATTAATAAATACATTAAAAGAAGGACCAACAAAGAAATTAAATGATGTCTAATTCATCTTCATATTTCACGTACCATTTCTCGTGCCATTCCCATGCACTTAACATGTTTGCTCTGCTTCTCCCTTTCAATTTTACTGAACTAACCTTCCAACTACCTTTTCGGTTATCTTCTCCATAATGTAACAATCTAATTTGAGTGTGAATATTGTACCATATAGGTGTTATAACGTTACTAGTTTTGTGACGATGGTCACGGCTTTAATAACATCATAAATATCCCCGAGATTTTGTGTGTGTTCCTCTATAAGAATTGGTGATCATGTAGCGAGTACTAATCAGCTTTTGATCAAAGTTAATGTTGTTAATATGTGATGGTTTGTGTAATCAACGTTTCAATATTATGTACAATTATTTAAATTATTGTGTTTCTTCTATACTACATCGTCATTCATTAATTTTTTTGACGATCTATCATCTACCAACCATCCACGACTATAATTGTATGTATATCAAATATTGTTCTGATAGTCAAAACATTATGGGCTAATTAAGAAGTTTGAACAAGAGTTAAAGAAAGCTTAAAAGGGCTTTGATGAATGAACTCAGATGGGCTTTATGGCCCATTAAAGATTTTGTTCTTTTTTGAGTCGTCGCCCCCGAGATCGTGGGTGATCCGTCTCACTGGAAACATCTTTGTCTCTCTGAGAAACCCCTCTTTAGGGTTTATACCTTCAATGGAGAAACAGAGTACTCAACCAATTTGCGGCCAAGAGGCTCTCCAACTTCTCAATTGCGTCGCGGAGTCTCCTTTCGATCAAGAGAAATGCGTCCGATTTTTGCAATCTCTCAGAGAATGCGTTCTATCAAAGGTTGGTTTTTTATCGCTCTAATTACTGATCTACGAGCTCGTGATTCATTTTTTTTTTATAAGTCAGTTGAATTTTTAGGACAAGGTATCTAAATTTTAAAATTCTATCATCGATCGATCAAGATATATCGAATCGTTATTGTCACTTATGCTTTATGACAATTTTGGAGCTGCTCTTGGTCTCTCATAGAAAACTTTTGAGAAATTATCACATTTTTTTCTACTACTGAGTAATGAATATGTAAATGCCAAGTTATTGGTGGAGCATTTGGAGCTTTACTTGATACATCTGTGTTAATAACTCTGTGGTTACACTTAACAGTTTCTGAGTGATTGTCATAGACACTAGGTTACTCTAAGCTAATACCCTTACTCTCGAGAAAAGTAGAAACAATGCAATGATGATTCTTGAGAAACTACAGATTTTCTTGTGGAAGCCATTAGAGAATGAGAAAGCTCACTATTAGTCTCTTTTTATAGGTAGCAATCAAAGTAGGAACTGGTTTTGTTCCCATTCTTGGTCTTGATCTTGATGGGTTATAACTTTTATGCGTAACATGGATCCTTACAGAATCACGTTTAAGTGCAAACTAGTGAAATCTCTCTATTTCTCATTGAAGTTTTTGGCTTTTTGTTTTGAACAATGAATGTTACAGAAAGTAAAGAAGTTCTCGATACCGAGTCAAGATCACGACTCTGAGGGAGCAGCTTCAGCTACAAAGAGACCTTCATAACGTTCTTTGTTCCGATTTTCTTTTATCGTTTGAGTTGTAATCATGTAATTGATTTTAATGTCATGCCTTGGATTCATAAGCTGGGTCATGCCTTGTTTCCCCTTTGTTGTCTTGTATGTTGAATATTGCAAACTCTAAAGAGCATATTTATAAGAAGAAATAAAAGTTTCTACATTTGACTTTCCCTCTTATTTTGGCTAATCTCTCATCCTCGATCGCTAACTTATTCAAATCATCTGTTGCAAACTACTTCTTTACTACCGTGTTGTCGATTTCATTCGTACAGATTATCTTTTTCGTTGATCAGATTCTCTTATTGCTCATCATCTTCAGATATTCATTAAAGAACACAGAACATGTTCAATCACTAAACTAATTCTTTTTCAACGGTTTATGGAACAATGTGAGAGTAGATTTAAGATGGAATCTGCTTCTCTTACTACCTTATTATGTGATACTAAATCCACTTAACATACTAACTTTCATATCTTAATCTCCTTACTCCAATAGCAAGAACAATGCAGCGGATATTCATAGTCATATACACCTACTAGAAATAAAAGCAACAAGAACTACTAACTTAAAAAGATTTGAAATTTCCCATTATCACCACTTCTGACTCTGTGCTTCTTCTCCATCTCCTAAATTGATTTCAGATCTTGATCAAAGAATGAAGTGGTCATGATCTGATGAGTTAATGAGTCTTCCTTTTCTTTGTCTTCGGTTTCCATCATCGTCCTCACTAGTCGACATATCTGCATAGAGATTTAGTCAGAGAACATGGTTTGATAGAGTAAGTGGACACACCACATATCAAAAACACTAAAATATCCCTCTTTGATAACTATTCTTCACATTAGGTCTATTTGCACTACCTGAATCCACACCGGTTTGAACATCAACAGACATTATGTATTCGATACTCCTTTCGACAGTCTTTAGCTTCTTCTCCATTTCACCAAACTTGTTCTCCCACTTTTCAATCACTTCCTTCTTCTCCAATGCTTCTTTTTGCTTAGTCACCAGATCTTCAACAGTGAATCCATGAGTTTTCTCTAGCAACTCGAGCGTTTTAATTAGGCTCTCATGCTCTATCACCAGACTCTCATACTTGTCTTTCAAAATCATGTGTTCAGCAAATGAAACATTTTCACACGATTTGTTGTACTTGTTCACCAATTGGTCCAAACGACTAGACATTGTTGTCTTTAATCAATTCAAGATTAACCTGATTAACAAAAAAAATTGGAAATGTGTCCTTAAAAAGAGAAACTTTAAAATCTACAAAACCCTAAAACTCAGATCTTTATTGAGCAACCAAAAACAAAACTAAAATGTTAGAGACAGTCCACAAGATTCGGTCTTTCTCAAACGGATTCACACCATTTTTGTCCTAAACCCAAACCGGAACCAAAAGAAACAGAGAAAAAAAGGATTTATTTTTCCTGAGAAAATCTTACTCGGAAAAGAAAAAAGTCGATCTTTTTCTCAGTTACAAAGAAAGGAGCTCGGGTCGATGATAGAGACTACGCGACAAAGATGGAATCGTATCAATGGAACCCTAGAAAACAGAGAGCGGGAAAAGGCGAGACGAGTGTTTAGTAACGAAGAAGATGATACTTTATTTCATTTTCCTTGTTCAAAAATAATATTTAAGTTTTAATCTCCACCACTCATTTAGCCAAGTGGCCCAAGCCCATCTTCACCAGTTGATACACTCTTCTTGTCTCCTTCAACTTTACTTTAGTGATTGGTTTTAGTGATTAACCATATTCCAGATTTTATATGCAGAGACTTAGGGTCCGAATGGTAACCGCTGTTTTTGTTGTGCGGGGAAAGCGTTATTACACTGCGGTACGGTTCAACTGCGGTACGTGCGGAAGAAATATATTTGCAGAATTAGTGCGGTTTGTACAAAATAAACGGTACAAAATAATGTTTGATTGGTGAAAAAAACTACTTGCAGTGCGGATTATAAATTATATATATATATATTAATTAATTATTTTTTTGTGTTAATAAATAAACAATAACAAATATTTATAAACTACTAACACAAAAATTGATCAAAATATAAATTTAATTTTATAACAAACATATCGTTACATGTGTTGACTAATTTCATCATAAAAATATTTAAAAAATATTATTTATTAATTTGATTTTCCCATAACATATTTGTAATATTGTCTCTTATTTGCGTCATATGTTTTTTATTTGTTATCTCTGTTACTTCTATGTCATCTAAATCATGATCAAAATCTCTATTATTTTTATTTGTCTCTGTTATTACATTTGCAAAATCTGCATCTGAAAAGTTTGAAATTATGTAATCTCATTATAGCCATTACCACTTTTTTTTTAATACGAACATTATATTTTGAAAAATCAGAAAGAATCCTCCATTTTTTTTTCCAAACTCCAAAAGTTCTCTATATAATAGAACCTAAAGAAAAGTATGATGATGTCGAAAAAAGAGAGAGAAAAAAAAAGACAGGTTATAATAAAGCGAAAGAAAAGTTTAGATATGTTTATTTGGGTAAAAAATTATATATATAATTATAAAAATGCTTCTAATAATTAAAAAATACAATAAAACATATGTGTAAAATTTACTGCGGAATTGGTTGGACCGCATGATTATGGAAGTTTGTTGTTTTCAAAAGCGGTCTGTAAGTTTTTAGCTTATTTTGAAAAACGCGAATAGTGTTTTGATAGAAAAGTAAAAAACGTGTATATGTAATAATTAATGGTGATTGGTAACAATAGTGCGGTTTTTCGAATTAGGTGTTGAAATCCGCAATTTTTGTGTCGCCAATCACAACCTTATATACAATACCTTTGCTTGAAGACCTTTCCGTTTGAAGAATGCTTTGAGGGCAATACTGGAGTTAATCCCTCTCTTGTTGAAGCACTCTATGATTGCAGAAGTAGAGTGCACTTGGATCAAAAAAGGTACAAAGTCAAAAAACATCATTTTGAGGCCAAAAAAAAATGAGGACCTTGTACTTCCCTGTCCTAAGCTATAATCATCTCTATCTTCCAAGAGGAATAAACTTATCATCAGATTCAATGAATATCATAAACTAGCTAGTTATTTCAATTTTTGTTTAGTTGTTACTATATAGAACAATCTGAAAGTAGATTAATGATGCAAGCTGCTTCTCTTACAACTTTGTGTTGGGCTAAATCACTTATTACACAGTTACACTACAAACTTTCATATCTTATCAACCCTCCTAGTCCATCAGAGAGACTCATAGTCATCTACTTCTACTAACTTCCAAAGATTTTGAAACTTCCAGTTTCACCACCACATCTGACATTGTGCTTCTCCATCTCCACATCTTGATCACAATATGAAGGAGTACTCTAAATTCTTATGTGATGAGTTACAGTTTCCTACATTGCTTTCACTTTGGGTTCTTTCATCGTCGTCACTAATCTCTATCACATCTGCAAATAGAAACATGTTTAGTTTATGTAATGCTAACACATTTAGTTAGACACATATCAAAAAACACTTAAAATTACCCTCTTGTGATTCAAACTTGTTCACATTACGTTTGTCTGCAACTCTTGCACCACTTGGTCCTGAACTCATACCATTCATCACAGTTTCTTCACAAGACTTTAAGTATTCAAGATCCTTATCAAGCATCTCTTGCATCTTCTTCCTTTCACCAATCTCCTTGTCAAACTTTTCAATCTCTTCTTTCCCAACCAATGCTTCTCGCTGCTTCTTCTTCACTAAATCCTCTAATGTGATTTCGTGCTTCTCTATAAGCTCGAGTGTTTTGATTAGGGTTTCATGTTCTTTCACCAGATTCTCGTGCTCTGTCACCAAACTCTCATATTTCTCTTTCCAAATCTCGTGTTGAGCTAGTGGAACATTATCGGAAAATTTGTTATTGCTGTTCTTCTCCGATTGGTTCCCAAGACTAGACATTGGTGTTCAAGTTCAAGCTTAAGCCTGTAAATAACACAAAATACACAAAACCACAAAGATTTTCTGAGAAATCACTCGCAAATTAGAAACTTTCACACAGTCTCACTCTACAAAAACCCTAAACCCCAAATCTCCACTGAGCTACCAAAACTAAAATGTTCGCAAAAAATCGAAAGATTCAGACTTTCTCAAAAGTATTCCTATCAGTTTCTCCCAAATGCAAACTGAAAACTAAAGAAACAGAGAAAAGGAGTTTTCCCGAGAAAATCTTACTCGGAAAGTAAAATTGCTGATCTTTTCTCGATCACAGAGAAATAAGCTCGGTTAGATGAGAGAAATTGTGCAGAAAAGGTCGAATCGTAACAATGGAACACAGATTAATGAGCCCTAGAAAACAGAGAGCGGGAAAAGACGAAAGCAGAGAGTGGAAACGTTAACGAAGAAGATGGATAGTTAACTAAATTAATTATCATTATTCAAAAATTAATATTTATTTTAGTCCCAAATCATTAGCCCAGCGGCCCAAGCCCATTATCAATCAAACACCAAGTATTGCTGTCTGAACTCTTTTTTTGCCTTTCCTTGTTTTCTACTCTTTCCATGTTAATTAATTACACTTCTGGTCTCCTAATTAGGTGATCCTTCATATCAATGGATTTGAATGTATTTATATGAGATGATATTGATCATAAATGTCTGAAAATGTGCTTCAAGTTTTGGAAAAAGATGTATAACAATATCGTTAAAAAATTTACAAATCTGAGTATTTTAGTGTAATTAAACTAACTAACTAAGGAAATCCTTTTATAAAATAGTGTTTGAAGGAATTGAAACAAACATTATATCACCAGTCTGGTTAATTGTGTGATATAAACAGATTAATAGATTAATACGTCTCTATTCATTATTTTACTGTATGGTTCTTTTTTAGAAATGGTCGAATGATTTAGTAACATATAATAAAGAAAAGTCCCCAGAGCTTTGGTCGGTCGAATAAACATAACACACAAATACCAAAAAGGCAAAAACAACTCACTGAACTGTTTGCATATCTTCATCTTCTTCTTGAGATGAAGTTGAAGTTGTCATCAATCTCCATGAATCATAAGAATGTGCTTCTCATCAAGCTCATCTCCGCTATTCTGATATCTTTTTTCGCGTTCCGTCTCTTCATTCTCCACTCCAGCGAGTTTTCTCCAATCTTTGCGTCGGTCACCGGAAAATTCGAAGCTCGGTTTCTGCCGCCGGAGATTATCGTACCGGAAAATGAAGATCTGATTCCTCAAGGTAAGATCAGTTATTTAGAAAGCAAAAGTATTTGACTTCTATGTGTATTGTCCACTGTGTTTGACTGTTTGTGACTAAACCTTGTTTTGTGAGCACAATTATGATTTATGAGATCTAAGGGTTTTGGATCTACAAGATTTAAAGCTCTGTTTACGTTTTTTTTTAGATTGTGGTTTAGAGAATAGAAAAAAGGAAATGACAATTCATGGATCTTGCTCTTCTAATTTAAAGTTATTCTTGTGGTGACTTGTATCATTTGATAAGTGATGCTAATTAGCTGCAATGTTCAAAGACTGGTTTCTAATAAATTGATCTTGGACTAGTGTTACAACATTTTGTATCAAAGTTGATCTCACATTGAGACTTAATTTTTTTTTTGGGTGGTTGTTGTTTCTTGAATCAGATATTGAAGTAGAGAAGTGTGATCTTTTCGCCGGAAAATGGATCCCAGATTCAGTAGGACCAATCTACACAAACAAATCATGCGGATCACTCATTGACGGTCACCAAAATTGTATCACCAATGGCCGGCCTGACTTAGATTTTCTCTACTGGAAATGGAAACCTCATGACTGTTTGTTACCACGTTTTGACCCTAGAAGATTTCTTCAACTTATGAGGCATAAATCTTGGGCATTTATTGGTGACTCCATATCTCGTAACCACGTCGAATCACTGCTTTGTATGCTCTCTACGGTATAACACTTGCTTGCTTTTAACATATCTTTGTTTCGACTTTTTTTACTTTTCAAGTTCTTGAGAAACTCATTTTTGTTTGGGGTCTCTCCAGATTGAAGAACCGGTTGAAGTATACCATGACATGGAGTACAAATCAAAACGTTGGCATTTCCCTTTACATAACCTTACTGTATCCAACATATGGTCGCCATTTCTTGTTCAAGCCGCTATTTTCGAAGATTCTAACGGTGTCTCGACCGCTTCTGTTCAGCTACATCTTGATAGACTCGATGAGACATGGACCAGTCTCATGCCTAGCTTCGACTATGCGATCATCTCAACCGGTAAATGGTTTCTTAAATCCGCAATTTACCACGAAAATGCAAAACTCGTCGGTTGCCATAACTGTCAGGAAAAACCTCACATAGAAGAGTTAGGATTCGACTATGCTTATAACGCATCGCTGCATAATGTCATGGACTTTCTAGCAGCTGAAGATAACAGTAAAGGCACGGTTTTCTTTCGGACTTCGACTCCCGATCATTTCCAAAACGGGGAATGGCATAGTGGCGGGACGTGTAAGCAAACAGAGCCGGTGAGCGATGAGGAGATTGAGATTAAGGATGTACATAAGATACTAAAAGATATTGAGATTGATCAGTTCAAGAGGGCGGTTAGAGAGAAGACTAACCAGGACGGTGGGAATCTAAAGCTTTTGGATTTCACCCGGATGTTGCTGACCCGACCGGACGGTCATCCGGGTGAGTACCGACAGTTCAGGCCGTTTGATAAAGACAAAAATGCAAAGGTACAGAACGATTGTTTGCATTGGTGCTTGCCTGGTCCGTTTGATTACTTGAATGATGTTATATTGGAGACTATAGTAAATGGCTGAGAGGCACACAAAATGTGATTGGTACATGGCCAGTGGAAAACCGGTTCTATGGAAATAAATAGACTAATACTGAACAAATTTGTGTGAATTGGAAACATGTAAAATTATGTAAGAAAAATTGAGATAATGTGATATTGATTCTTGGGAGCTAGCCGGTGAAGGAAGCATAACCGGTTTGGTAATTGAGTTAATTTTTTCCGGTTTTGTAAAATCATTATTTATGTTTTTTTCTGTTTACACCAGATTTTGTCCGGTTGAAATCGGTTTAGATCTCACTGATAAAGTGATAAGAGTTAACATTTCTTAAAGATAAACAAAATCCCTCAAAAAAGGAAATTAAAGAAATATTCTTCCAACTGTTGAAAATTCAAAAAGATTAACAATTTACAAATATATCCTCGGACGCCAAAGAAGTATCAAATCCACGAAATATTTTTTTGAATTTCGAATTTATCAGACCGTTGTGTTTCTTTCTATATAACCCCGAAGATATTTTACGGAGGCTCCACCTAAAATTCTCAATCCCTAAATTTCGAAATCTCACTCTCTCTCATTTTCGACTTTAGAAATGGCGACCAACGCAGATCCAGCTCCGACGAAGAAACCAAGGAACAGTAGAAAGGCGTTGAAGCAGAAGAATGAGCTCGTGGAGACGCCACCATCGCCTGTCTCCGTCAAGGGGAAGTCAGCGAAGTCTTTCGAGCAAGATCTGATGGAGATGCAGACAATGTTGGAGAAGATGAAGATCGAGAAGGATAAGACGGAGGAGTTACTTAAGGAGAAGGATGAGATTCTGAGAAAGAAGGAGGAGGAGCTAGAGACCAGAGACGCTGAGCAGGAGAAGCTCAAGGTGGAGCTGAAGAAGCTTCAGAAGATGAAGGAATTCAAACCTAACATGGTATAATCTCTAGATCTAGCTTTTAGTTCTCGATTTGGCTGGGTTTTGTGATTATATTGGAATTTATTGATTGATCATTTCAGATTTTGGCTTGATAGTCAGTTTCTAGATCTAGGTGTTTAGATTAGGTTGGAATATATCTGGTTTATGCTTATTCCGAATGTGTTATTGATCATTTGAGATTTTGTTTTGATAGTTGATCAAAGTTTCGTCATAGATTCATAGGTTAGAGATTAGAATCTAAGTCAGAGTCAGGATTGGTTCTCGTTTAGTGTATGATGCGTTTGTTGTTGACACAGTTGCTAATATAGTGATATGTTCATTTCAATTGACAATTCCTTGTTATCTGTTGTTGATGATGAGAAAATATTTACTGGTTTCTGGATATTGATTCGAGAGTGTTTTGTGTTTTTTGCTCTTCAGACTTTTGCTTGCGGTCAGTCATCTCTCACACAGGCTGAGCAAGAAAAGGCGAATAAGAAGAAGAAAAAGGATTGTCCTGAGACAAAGCGACCATCGTCCTCATACGTTTTGTGGTGTAAAGATCAATGGACTGAAGTCAAGAAGGAAAACCCTGAGGCTGACTTCAAGGAGACTTCGAACATTCTGGGGGCTAAATGGAAGTCTCTTAGTGCAGAAGATAAGAAGCCTTACGAGGAAAGGTACCAGGTTGAGAAAGAAGCTTACCTCCAGGTCATTGCTAAGGAGAAGCGCGAGAAGGAGGCCATGAAGCTTCTGGAGGATGACCAGAAGCAGAGAACTGCAATGGAATTGCTTGATCAGTATCTCAACTTTGTCCAGGAAGCTGAACAGGACAACAAGAAGAAGAACAAGTAAAAACCAAAAGTCTTAGTGACTATATCAATTTGATCATCAATAGTAAACTAACTAGAGCTGTTTATGGTTTGCAGGAAGGAGAAGGACCCTCTGAAGCCAAAACATCCCGTATCTGCCTTCCTTGTTTATGCAAACGAGAGGAGAGCTGCTTTACGCGAAGAAAACAAAAGCGTCGTGGAGGTAAATCTAATTACTTAATTCGTTCTCCAGATCAGTTTTTGTCAAATTGTGAAGCTAACTTATGGAGTTTAAATGTGGTTATAGGTCGCAAAGATCACTGGAGAGGAGTGGAAGAACTTGTCAGACAAGAAAAAGGCACCCTACGAGAAGGTCTGTTTCCATACAAATATGCTTGCATTTCACTGCCATTAAAGACTTAAGACTGAATGATTGAGGTATTCTTGTTTAAATAGGTGGCAAAGAAGAACAAGGAGACATACCTGCAAGCAATGGAGGAATACAAGAGGACAAAGGAAGAAGAAGCCCTGAGTCAGAAGAAAGAAGAAGAGGAACTCTTGAAACTCCACAAACAAGAAGCTCTTCAAATGCTTAAGAAGAAGGAGAAAACTGATAATCTGATCAAGGTAATAACTCTCTCTCACTCACACTTAACTCACCAAGGTCTATTTCAACTCAGAGACTCACAGGATCATAATTATTTGTCTCTTGCAGAAGGAGAAGGCGACCAAGAAGAAGAAGAACGAAAACGTTGACCCTAACAAACCAAAGAAGCCTGCTTCTTCATACTTTCTCTTCAGGTATGAACTTACTTCAAGTTATAATCCGAATTGGTCTTTATAGAAAGTTCCTAACTTATCATGTTTTTACAGCAAGGACGAAAGGAAGAAATTGACAGAAGAACGTCCCGGGACAAACAACGCTACTGTTACTGCTCTCATTTCACTGAAATGGAAGGTATGAAAAATCACAATTACTAGCAACAAAACACATTGGCTTGTAACAATTTCCTGTTGTTAATCTATCTGTGCGAATACGTCTTTGCAGGAATTGAGTGAAGAAGAGAAGCAAGTTTACAACGGAAAGGCCGCAAAACTGATGGAAGCATACAAAAAGGAAGTGGAAGCTTACAACAAGAAGTCTGCGGCTACTACCAGTAGCTAGATAAATCTCTCTTAGTATTGAAATCATGTTCAAGTCCTGTTGAACATTCCTTATTATGCATCGTTAGATTACTCTAAGTACTTTTATGTTTTAACTCTCGCTGATCATTACTTACTAGTTACTATCTATTTCTCTGTTACAAATTTTAATTAATAATAAATCGACTCGTGTAAAAACGCGGGGAAAGTTGTGTCAATCTCGACCGTTGGATTGAACCAGTCAACAACGTCGAAGATCGGAGAACTCTCCACGTGGCCGAACTCGCCGTTGATAGTTCCGTAATTGTAAAACGGCGGCGTATCAGGGAACGAGAAAACGTCTTTACCATCATCAAGCCCATCGGTTCGAACGGTTAAGTTGGATTTAAGACTCTCGAGAATATCCTTTGGCTTTTGGGTAATGGCTGGTTTGACTCTGGTGTCTTGTCGCTTCTCCGGCGAGGCTAATGGTGGTGTTCTTGTGATCGCCTGCGAACAAGTGTGTGTTCCTCTGTACGTCACTTCGAAAACCGTAGCATCCCCGTCTGATCTCTGGACTTGTTTCGTTGCCCAACAGTTTTGTGTGCTACGATGTGTGCATCTGTAATAACTCCTTGGGAATTTGGCGCCTAAAATGTCTTTTTGACCATATTTTCTCCAGCTAAAGACATCATCTTGAGGTCCTTCTAAGCCTCTCTCTGGGCTTATTCTCACTTTTTCTGACCACTTTGGTAACATCTTTCTGCAAAAATTACCCAAATTTCAAATTAGTTTCTAGAAAAAATGAGATTTTTAAATTCAATTTGGTGAATTGTGAAAAAAGATATCAACAATTTGTTACCTTTTCTTTGAATTGAAAATGTAATCTTGGCGATGATGACTCTCGCTAGAACCTCCTCCATCGGCAAACTCTTCACTTCTCGGACTTCCGTTTATCGATGCCGGAGATTCTGGAACACTGCCGGGATTTGCCACCGGGACTACAGTAACCGGCGTCGGAATAAGTTGTACGCTCGGTGAGGATGACCAGTTTAGCAGAAGAAGAGATCTCTCGTAGGAAGAAACTATCTGCTTCACCAGAATCTCGTTAGTCTCAGCAACAGCCGTCGCCGGTGATGAAAATGATGACGACGGCGACGGAGCTTCTCTAAGTCGTGCCTGAAGCTTTTTGGCCGCATCAAATCCATTGATAAGCTCGCTTAGCAATGTCTTTTGCTCCCAACTTAACATATCTCTTCCTTCCATTTTTAGTATATGATTCCCAAAATAGATTTTTTTTTTCCTTTAGGTAGTTTACTCTAGGAAATTGATACAAACTATGATGAGAAAGATGTATAATGTGTGTTTTAAGTATAAATCAAGAATTGGTTATATAGATGGACTGAAAGAATGATATGATCAGAAAAATATAATGTGTGTTGAGTATAATTAAGAATGGGTTATATAGATTGAAGAATGATATGATGAGAATGAGAGTGTTATAGGATTGGTGATAAAAATGGATGAGTGTTGGTTTGGTATATAAAGGCATTGGATTTTCAGTGTTTGAAAATTTGACCAAATGACCAAACCATAAATAATTATTTTATTTCTTTTTAAAAGAGAGACAAAACTTTCAAATTGAAGAAAAGTCTTTGGTATAAGGAAGTATAGGGCCAGAGTGTAATTGATAAGTGGGGTGGTGGTAGTGAAAGAGTATAAGGTCAAAGGCTGACCAATTCAACATTTCAATTTTGTTAATGTAGTTGTAACCAAGTTTATCATTTATTTAACTATAGTGGGTTAATTATATAATTAGACAACAAAGGGTTATACAACTGTCTCTTTCAATGTACACTTTCAAAACTACGACTTTGTACATGTGATTAAGATTCTCTATTATTATATGTTTTTTTCTACTGTTAAAGAATTTCCAATATATGTTTTTTATTTGATTAAGAATATTTTCAAAATATGTTGGTTGATGCTTTACTAGTATGCATTATGCAACAACCTTTCTATGGATAATATTTCATTGCTATAACTATGAATTGTAATGATGTTTAATATCATTAATAAGGGAAAGGATATTCCACATTCTGTTTTAAGTACAAGTATCAAAACACATATTGGTAATTTGGTATAATACAATTCTTATTAACATTCAATAGATTAGCAATAACATAAAAATTATGTTGAATGAAATTTACTAAGATTTGATTGTTCTAGTTTTAAAATCATACACTTCTAAAAATAAGATATAAAATAAAAATCTGATGAGGATTAATTAATCTGTACAAAATTTCTTCCTAAAAACCCCTATATGTTTTTGTTTTGTGTCAATATATTTAAGCATACATTTGTTCAAGATATAATATTGTATTAACATGAAAAAATATAAATTTGTTTGGCAAAGAAAATAAATAATAGTTGCAGTCTAACAATATAACTAAATAATATTTAAAATGGTAGTTGCTTATACATATATAGTCTGTGAGTGATTATGTGAGCTATGTCAAGTTGTTAACTGTTTCTAAATAAGAAATATTAAACTCGAGAGGGGAAAATAATACAAATGGGTTTAATTTGGACAAATATATATGATATGTTCCATAAGAATATAATCTACAAAGTTATGTGATAATACACCAAGAGTATGACAAGGTTTTTGCTGACCAAGTCACCATGGAATTATCTCAAATAGTCATATAGGTGTGTGAATAAATATTTATTTATGGTTGAGACAAATGGCCATTAATTTGGACAAAATTTATTTATACATAATGATTGATATGTTCCAAAGAGAAAAGTAGAAAAAACCAGTCACTGTGTGATACGATATATACAATACAACAAGAGTATGATAAGGTCTTTGCTGACTAAGTCCAACATCAAGCTATCTAAAGTAGTCAGATCGATAGATGCATTCCATTCCAACATTCATTTCTTATGATTAATCCTTTTTAACTTTGTATGTCATCAAATATTATTCAATTGTAATTTGGACCTCTCATACGTAAGAAATAACCTTTGTAATAATTGAACCGTTATCCAAAAAGTTACAGCAAAAATCTCATAGCTGAAGTTGACACACACGAGTGTAGTGTACAGGACCAATAACCACTAAAAGGTTTATGAACCATATTTACCGTTTTACTAATGAAATGGTTACTTTTTTAAATTTGTTTTGGGTCAAAACTCACTCATGGGAATGGGATTACCAAAATCGTTTTCGATAGATTTGATTTGCGCAAAGTATAGTGTAGAAATAATTTGTTTTTTGGGTCGATATTCATAACATACATTTATTTATGTAATTTTACTTCAACGTAGGCCTTTTACAAAAGGAAAAAAAATCACTTCAACGTAGAAAAAACGTAATTCCAAAAAACAGATTTGTTGATTAATAAAAAGCAAGAAAAATCAAAAAGAAAATCAATATTCAAAAGGACAGGATTGGACCGAAGACATTTCAAACCTCTCTCCGCGTGGATTTTCCCTTTTATCATTCTTTTTTGTTTTCTAGTTTTAGTACTCCAAATGATATTTTAATTTTTATAATGGCGTCACTCTCTTTTGCGTCATTCATTCATTGTATTATTATTATTATTTGGATCTCATTCATCATTCATCCTTATAAAATGAATCTTGGCACTTTGCACCCTAAATTTGTATTTACACTTCATAGAATCAGCTGAAATTATGTAATTTGACATATTTGCATCCAAAACATAACTCTTGAAATCTTTGAATCAGCTCACAAGATAATGACGTAAGTTGACATATTATTTCTGCATTGCTTCATTACAAAACCAAGAAGATTTTTTTTGTATGATCTGTAAACTTTACGGCATTAAGTATCGCATTTATTTCTAATTACGCAACAGTATTTTGTGTGTGTGTGTCAACGCTGCACAGTATTTTTAGTAGAATGAAAAAAAAATATAATTTGCTATGCCAAATATCAGTAGCCAATTGGACTCGCTAAAAACAGCAATAAATTAGTAAAGTAGGAAAATGCCAAACAATTTAAAAAAAACTCATGTACGGAAAAACATTGCTTTCAATCCCTTTGATATAGTCAACACATATTCGACATTTTCACACTTAAAATAAACTTATTATCCTTCAACTTTAACTCTTTCCTCACTAATTCAAATTATTGAGGTACATAAATAGATATACGCATTAAATAGCCTAACTTTAGTTTCTTATCTACAAAACCAATGGAGGGAAAATTATAAATAAATAAATTAATTATCTTATGTTATCAAAAAAAAAAAAAA
>Ga0041059_1001642_pt1 | contig 17500 bp, 11 predicted proteins | sample AraColnosormetaG_FD_56232 | JGI IMG/M metagenome (GOLD analysis project Ga0041059, IMG submission 56232) | Arabidopsis roots microbial communities from North Carolina, USA - Col MF nosort | ecosystem: Host-associated > Plants > Roots > Unclassified | place: USA: North Carolina | collected...
AAGTAATAAAAGTTCTATTTCCTAAAAAACTCTCTCAAAACACTTAAACACTTTCTCCATTACCTCTAAAAGAATTTTACTCTAACAAAATATTGCTCCCACTATGAAACCTCGCAGCACTAAAACAGGCATCGTCTCGTTTCTAGGCTTTTCCATTTTCTGTGTTTTTCTTGTTGACTTGATCTTGTAGAAAATCCACATAGAGGCACCAAAGTGCTCATTTTATTAAAATTGAGAATTACATGTCGAACTTTTAATATTTCAAAAACAAAAAGAATTGTTTATGACTTCTATAACAAGTCAATATTTTATATTTTGTTTGCAGTGGTCTTACTTAAATACCTATATTCGAGTCTTTTATTATTTATTTATTTATTATCGATCTAATAAATAGACCTTGTCTATCAAAGGTTAGATAGAGTCTGACTGTTTGTTAGGGTTGACTTTTTGTGAAAAAGAAAAAGAGAGAGTAGTGTAACATTATTGAAAATATGTATAATTTTATAAATATAATTACATTTTTTTTTGATATCTAGGTCATTTAGGATATTTTTGTTATTTCTTATAAAATTATAGTTAAATGTAATTCGGGTACATTTTAATTATATTTAGCTATAATTTTATAATTAATAACAAAAAATATTCTAAATAATCTAAATATAAAAAATAGTTATATTTGTTAAAATTATATCCATTTTTGTAAAATTTAGCCAAAGTTTAGTATGATTAAACAAATTTTATTTAAATTCTATAATTTTTGAGTCTTTTTTTCTTCGAAAATCGATCTGAAACTGACCGAAATTAGACACTTTTCATAATTGAATAGTTATAAAATCCATCACAGATAATAAATTTTTCTACCCGAATAATTTTGAATACAAATTCATTTGAATCGAATCCGAACCAAAATTCGAATGTTTAGACCGACATAGCTCTATGTTTTTTTGGTCTAATCAACGCATTTTTATGTTTCTAACTGAAAAAGGACTGTAACACTGAAAATAAGATTAATAAGTTCTAAATATTAAAGTTTAACACTAAAAAAATCTCATATTTACAACATAACAAATAATAACATACATTATTTTCAAAATTAGATATATATGTTTAGACAGTAATTTTTTGAAAAGAAATTATGTCGACAAGAAAACAAATGAACAAAACCATGGAAATGTTATAGTCTTATAGACATGTCAACAAAAATGTCAGACTTAATGAGCCATGTTGGATTATTGGGCTTTCGTTTAACAAACATTTATTAACTACAGTCTTTTCGTTTAACAGTTCCGGCGGCTAAATTTATTGTATTTCAGTAAAGTTTTCTACAGAAAAAGAAAAGACAATGGTTGATAGAGTGAAATCGAATCAGGCCTGTTCCTCCAAAGTGTTCTATGAAGGAAGATGTAGATTATGATCACTCTTATCTCAAGTCATGGACTGATTCTGCAGTTAAGCGTAAGATCCAACATCTAGATTTTGTTGTCCTCCCAATGCTTCGTATGATATGCCCTATAAGTCTTGTCTTTATACCTGTGAGACGATAGTATCTTTAAAACTCTATGAGGTTATCTTGGATGATGTCGAGTTTGTTTCATTGCCTTGCCTGAAGACTATCCACTTGATATATATCTGGTATCGCAAAGAGGCCAGTTTTGAGAGACTTGTCTCTTGTTGTCCCGTCTTGGAAAAGTTGAAGATTGTCGGAACCGTGTGTGAGTATGTAAATGTCTTTCGGGTGCTCTCTACTTTTCATTACCTTTTTTCCCTCTTTTTTTCCTCAGGTATGGAAATCTCACATCACGAAGAGCTGCGTCAGTTCAACTTTTTCGCTGTTCCAGAGTGTTTGTTATCGTCGCTTGAGTTTGTTGATATCAAAACCGGCATCTCGGGACATTCGTACTTCCTAGCGAATTCGACAATCCTCAAGAAGCTGACTCTACGTTTTGAATTATTATTGTACAAATGAAAATTTCATCGTCAAGGAGATCCTGAAAATCCCAAGACGCTCTACCACATGTAAGTCGTCATATATTGTAAGTTACAGCACAAGAAATGTGTAGGCTTTATGTTTATGTTTCTTTTGTTTAGAATGGGTTTGGGAAAGTATTAAGTCACTTGTCCGTCTCTAGAGACTATTAATTAACGTTGCTAATCTGCTCTCTTTTGGCTTGTCAAAATATCAAAGGAAGCTTGTTTATAAACAAGTTAAGCAATGCTATTACTTACTCTGTTTCTTATGTTCTTGTGCTTGCTGCATTATCTTGTTTGTTTGTTTACTTCTTACTACTTCGCACATTATGTTCTTCTTCTTCTTACTTTACTCTTTTTTTGTCTTTCTATAGTCAACTTCAAAAACAGCTTGAAAAACACTAGCCTGAATCAACGTGGATTAGTTAGTTTCTCTCTCAGACTCTTCTTCTTTATCCGTCACTGGAAGTTGTATTGAAGGAGAGTTTTGATTTATGTTGGTTGCAATTTATGTCTGATTTTTATCAGTTCTTATATTTCGTTGTCTGAAAACAGAAAACAAATGGCTTGTCCCAAAGGTTTGAATCAGAGGTTGAAGGAAGATAAGGACTATATGGTTTCAAACGTGAGTGGAATGAAAAGGTAAAGAAAATTTTCAACAAGGAAACACGAAACACTTTTAATTAAGCTCATCAGATCCCAAACTTAAACACCACAAAATACTTAAAACACAACAACAAACTTATGATTACAAATTAACACACAAAAACAAAAAGAGGCCTTTCACAAAAAGAAACAACAGAGGGAAAAAAAACAAACAGAAAATATAATAAAAAGAGACTGGTTTGATGGATATTCTCTCTCAGTTCTGTCTCCATGTTCTTTAACTTCAACCCCACCATTGATGCACAGCAACACCTTCATCTCTTAGTTTGCCATAAAGAGCCAAACACTCCCAATAAGCCCTACCACTTTTACTCTGCATCTTTCTTCCCCTTAGCCCTAAACCCTTTGGCTTGCACTCCAAGAAAAGCTCATCCACCATTTTTATCGACTTGCTCCTCATCATCTCCTCCACCATTTCCGCCTCGGCCTTCATCACCACGTATTCCTCTTCCTTGACATTCTCTTTCAGCCACTCCGTCATTCCCATTTTCTCAGATTCTAGGCTCATCTCATCGTTCACCGTCTCAATCTTGTACATCTCAAACTTCTGATTCCTTGTTGGGTAATTTTCAACAAACCATTCCATTCCGCTGCTTCCTTTTCCGTTTCCCACATCGATGAATACCCGCCTCGAGTAGCTCTCCAGGTCCAAGTTGTCTCCCATAAGGTCTGGGAGGTACCGAGTCCGTTTGAAGTATGTTCTTGATTTCCTTGAAGCTGCTCTTGGTGGTTCAAGGAGAACATCCTCTAGCTTTCTCAAAGCTTTTTCCCTGGCATCTTCTTCTGTGATACCGAGAAGCTTTCTCCCGGTGGCGACTAAGCTCTGTTTTTGCTCTGTTTCCCCTGTTTTCCTCATCGTCATTACCGTATACTCAGAGCTCTTTACGTAAACTATCTCGTAGTTTGGATGTTTCAAGAAATTTGGAGGAAGATCTTGAAGGTTGAGCTGGACGGTGAAGATGCCGCCAACTTTAAGAGTCCTGTCTATAAATTCAGCAGAGTCAATGTGGCGAGAATGCGCAAAGGCGAAATCAAAGGTCTCATCTGGTACCATGCTCTGCATCTCCTGATCGCTTGCAGATACAAGAAGCATATCAGTTTCGATCACTGTTTGAGAGTATGAAGAAACAGTGACCTCATCATCTCCTCCACTTAGGAAGAGTGCTTTATCACCCATCTTAAAGAGACCTTGCTTCTCCAAATCGTTGAGGAGCAAAGGTAGTAATTCAGGAAGGTCAGATTCAACCGACTTAGATGGAGCGGTTGCAGTAGTTCCATATTTCAGGAGACTTAACCAAGTAAATGACAGAAACAACAAAGCCAAAAGCGTTGATCTCATAAAGAGACTCAAGACTTCAGAGCGAGAAGCCTTGAGGAAAGTATCCGCAGAGCTTGTAGAGGAGCTCGAGCGGTCTCTCTTTTTCAAGAGGTAGTGACAATGCTTTTGGCACATGGAGTGAAAGTCTTGGACAGTAACAAACACCATATCTTGTTTTGTTATGTCTTAAAAGCTGAGACAAAGAGCGCGCGCGAAAATGTACAGTTGAAAGTTAAAGAAATAGGAAAAAGAGAAGAGAAGAGAAGAGAATAGAGAGCTAAAAGAGAATCAAAAGGAAGTAAGAAGAAGAGAAAGAAGAAAGAAAAAGCTAGCGAGAGAAGAGGCGAGCCTAGCGAGTGCAGAACCTTGCGGCTGTATGATTCCCACCGGTGAGAGAAACGCGGCTACTCTTCAAATTAGACCAAAGAGACATCAACTGCCTCATCCTCTGAATCTCCATTGTGGTTATCAGCTATGACCTCTTTCTTGCTCTCAATCTGCTATTTCATCATTAACGCGCACACACAAAGATATATGTTTTTGTTTTTAATATATGTATGGTAATCAAATGGATCCTCAGATGTTGCTTCCCATTCTTTGGGAAGAGATAAACTCAAGGAAGCAACATATGGGAATGAAAAAGAGAGAGAGAGCAGAAAGAGGTTTTGTTGAATTGATTTTTTGTGGGTTTGATTTCTTGAGGCTTAAGTTTTCTTTGTTTCTCGCAATACATGAGAGAGAGTTAGATTGAAAATATAAAGGGCTTTGCTGTTTTGTTTGAGCCTTTGTTTACGCCATGCCTCTCTCTATTTTAAGATATTTTCCTCTTAATTCATGGGGGATTTTAACTTCTTTTACAAGTAACCTCACCATTATCCTTTATTAGGGTATGTCCACATCAGTGCTAACTCATTTCAGTTCTTAATTGTTTTGACTCTGTTTTTGTGTTGATGAAACAAGAAACTCGTTGCACATTTAGTTAAATCATTTCCTGTAATCATGCTGCCACAATAATATCATAGCTTTGACATAGATCATCTCTAACCGATGATATATCTCTTGTCTACATCTTCCTTAAGCAAATTTGATTATAAATCATGACTTTATCATCGGAAACTCATATAAGGCATGAGTTGATCTTTCTAATACAACAAAATACCAAAGTATTCTTCATCCATTATGATATATAAGCACCACATCCATCAATTAGGCTCCATAAACTTTATATACTAGCTTAGAAGTATCCTACCGACGATAGTCCACAAAATTTTGCTTCTTCGACATACCATAAGCTTATTAATCCACAAATCTGTGACTGTAAGGGTTAATATTTATTAGCCATTGTTTTTTTTTTTGCTAAAGATTTATTAGCCATTGTTGTTGCCCATTTAATTAGTGCTCACATGTAACGATTCATATTTTAACCATAGATGCAAAAGCTTAACACATAAATTTTCGTGGCTAAATTATGTTTTTTTATGAACTGACCTAAAACCCCGAATTACTTGACACGTTTTATATTATTTTTTACGGATAAGGGAAATATTTGTTTTTCTTGTTTATTCATACTAATCTATCACCTTTTCTCAACATGCAATAGTTTTTCTTATAGTGATGGTCTATTTCTCGTCCCACTTAACTTATATAATACATGCAAGCTTCATGAATATGTATAGTTATATATGCAAGGGGCTAAGAATAGTATTAGAACAAATATTGGTCAAGTCTATGATATAGATGTGATTATTATTTATACAAAGTAGATAAACAAGTAGTAATATAAATTATGAAGTGGTTAATGATTAGTTAACACAGTGATTAACAATGGATACTAAACATTCATAAGGTTGTGGAAAGATTGGGGCCGCCACAGACTGGATTGGGAACCAGAGAATTGGATTTAAATAAAAGTTTTATGAGAGACATGTTGGAGAAAAATAGAAATTTGAGATTTCATTTTTGTTTTTGTCATTTTGTGAACTTATAAATATAAAAAAAATGTAATAAAATGACAAGTTGGCCCATGTTGTTGCACTTTAAGTTAGGTAACAGATCAATTCCAACTCACCAATCATTATATAAATAAATGAAATTAATAAATAAATGGCCCATATGCTAAAAACATGATCTTCGACAAAAGATCCTCTTTCATTTTGTGTAGTGTTTATGACGTGTAAATTGTAACTAGATTAATGTCTTTGTCTATCTATGTTCTTTTCTATATTATAACCTTTTTCATAGATAAAACTTTTCATCACGAAAACTTTATAATATGATAAATAATATGAAAAGCAAAACAAATTATGCCATTGCTTGACAAGACAATTCAGCTGCTCTATAGTGCATGTTAATTCTACATATCCACAAAAGATAATATTAATGGTGGGATAATTAAATATCACCTGAAACAAAATTTAAAAGAAAGAACAAGATTTCAAATTCTAGAAAAAACTAAGAAATATATGGAATTACATTCTACAAAAATTAAATAAAAGCAAAACGGAAGACAAAAATTATATACATGATTTCTAACAAAATAATTTATCAAAAGAAATCTTTCGTTCCGAGATAATCAAAATCAACCACGTCGAACAAAAACGAGTCTGTTAACAACTAACAAAATTTCTAATATCGAAACTATAGTACCTCCTAAATAATTTAATCCTACATTTCAATTCCGCCAAAAAAACTCCATAATTATTGAGACAATTACTAAGAAAGCAAATTTTGCAATAAACTAAAAGAAAAAGAAATAGAACTTTTCTACTTTGTCCCAATTCAAATTAGTAGTATTTGAACTTTGAATCAAAAATCCGCGGAAATTAAACATCGGGGTCAAATTATAAAATATTGTAAAGTATTTGAGACTATTTTTAAATACTAAAAGTAAGAAAAACAAAAGGTCTTAAGACAAAAGAGAAGGCTTTTATTTTACTTTTAAGGACTTAAATTCCCCCAAATTTCTCTCTATCACCCTTCTCTTAGTCAATAGAGATTCTTCTTCTCCTTCAACGATAAGACAGAGAAGATCTCCGGTGGAAGAAACAAGCCGGAGTTCTCATTTTCAGCTTCTGTTTTCTGAAATTTCTCCGATTTGGATCTGTCTCCAACTGGTTAGTTTGTTCTTCTTCTTTAAGTTGGAAAGTAGAATCAATTATCAAAACTTGTAATCAGGAAGACGAATCTGTATCTGTCTATCTGATTCTCATAGTTTCTAAAAAAGGAAACTTTCTGATTTTACTTGCCTTTTATAGATTCTTGATATTACAATTTTACTACTTGATGTGTTCACTGTTTGGTTGCTGGAAAATGTGGGAAGATGAAAAAAGCTTATTGATTAACTTGGATGAGTAAGAAAAACTTTGATTAGCTGAAATGAAAAAATGGTTATTTCTTGTAATCGCTTTTATGTGTTTATGTTAATATTAATAAGAAAGCAACTGAATTTGGATGACCTGTTCTGGTCTGGTTGTCTGAATTGGTCAGCTATAGTGTTCTGCTTCAGTGTCAGCTTTATAAAACATTTTAGGCTCTATAGATTTGTTGCATTGATCTGTGTTTGATGTTTTGTTACCAACTTTTTCCTTACTTTATTAGCTTAATTAGGTTTTGGATTGCTTGTTTTGTTCTAAATCTGCTACTGAGTTCTTAGGAGTTAGGCCAAGCTTAAAAAGATTTGATTTTGTGGGTTTTGATGCAATGGTTTAAATAGTCAGATCTATCTTTTACTGTTGTTTTGTCAGGCAAGGGTGACAATGGCTAGCTCCAAGGGATCACAGAGTGTTAGAAACTTGATGTACCCGGGAAAGCATGCTTTGCTCCCACCAAAAATACCGTTTCCTAGTGTATCAGCATCGTATTCCGAGTATATTCCTACTGGTTTGATTGGTTCAAGACATGGTCAGAAGCTTAGTAATGAGAAAACACATCACCAGCGAACTTCCTCCGAGAGCCATTTGGTAGAAGAGCTTCCCTTTTGGCTTGATGATCTTCTCAATGAGCAGCCGGAAAGCCCTGCTCGAAAATGTGGTCATCGGCGTTCATCAAGTGACTCTTACGCTTATCTAGATGTGGCTAATGCTACAAACATAAGTTTGACTCTCCAAAATGATTTCAGTTATAGGAATACTGTTTTATCCACTCAAAGAGGAGTCCAAGAGCTTGACCGGAATAAAAATGCTCAGGATGCTGCCTTCTACTCTGGTGCTAGTTTTCTGAAACAGAAGAGTCGTCAGCGGGATTCTTTGGTGGCAACTGGGGCTTGTCCTTCTTGGTTACCTTTCGCTCGTGAGAACGGTGGCGGAAAAAACTTGGGAGCTTTATATATGTCTCAAGATGCAACAGTAATATCGTCAGAAAGAAAGAACTATGCTGAACCTTTTTCTCATGACCCAAAGATGTTATCTTCTGAGGAAAACAACTCCAATCCTTCGCCTGTGACTTATGAAGCTGACAACACAAAACGAGCCAAACAGTTTGTGATCTCTTTACTCGTTCTTGATTGATGTACCTATTCAAAGCAATATAGAATGATCAGTACTCATTTAGTTTGCTGCTCCCTGCAGGCAATTTGCACAAAGATCACGGGTCCGTAAGCTCCAGTACATATCTGAGCTAGAAAGAAATGTACAGACATTGCAGGTAAGGCTCAAAAAAACTTGCATTCAAAGAGAGAGTAAGTGAAAGATGTAGTAGATTACAATTTGTGCAGCACTGAAGTATGGATTTTATTTTGTGACTATAGGCAGAAGGCTCCAAAGTTTCAGCTGAACTTGATTTTCTCAACCAGAGGAATCTTATTCTGAGTATGGAAAATAAAGCTCTCAAGAAGCGTCTCGAAAGTATAGCTCAGGAGAAGCTTATCAAACAATGTAAGTTTCTCGCAGTTTCTTTTAGGTTCTTAAGGTTCAAACTATAGTCTAGAGTATGAGTTTGTAAGTATTAGCTAGTTATCAAGATTCAACAGTTCTTAAGATTGTATACCTCATGAGTTCTGTCTATTATCCAGTGGAACAAGAAGTGTTGGAAAAGGAGATTGGGAGACTACGAGCGTTGTATCAGCAACAACAACAAACTCAAAAACCATCAGCCAGTCGCGGACGTGCTACTAGCAAAGATCTCGACTCTCAGTTCTCCAGTCTTTCACTGAACACCAAAGATTCCAACTGTAGGCGTGACTCTGTATCTGTGATGGGTCAATTCCACTTTTAGTAAATGTCTCTCTACCCACTGGTTCATTAGAGATCTTAAGGGCCTGGCGACTCAACAAGATCAGACCCTTATCTACCGCCTCACCACAGACGTTTTTAACTCCCCCGTCGTTTCTTTTTTTTTCTTTTCTTATGGTTGACAAGTTAACTCACCAGTGCACCTGGAAATCCTATATTACTTCCAGGAGATGGCTTGCCTGAGGTGGTTTAGTTCGAAGATCAGACACCTGGACTTCATTTATCTGGTGATTGTTGTAGCGACTTGTGTAATATATGGGACGAATATATTCGAACCCGGACTCATCTCTGGAGTTGTACTATGATACCCACTGTTGTATTTTATGTTACTTGTAAAATGGTGCATTCCCTTCGAGTGAATGCTTCATGTAAAGTTGTTGCCATTTTCTGTAGTACTATCCCCAAGCGTCAAAATATTTGATTGCCTCAGATCTGCACTTAATTTATATGCACATTTACAGCTATTTCATTGCTCTTTGTCAAGCCTCTTGAAGGGCCTATATCAACTCAATTGTTATCAGAAAGTAAACTGGTTAGCATTGTTGTCGTTTGGTTTTAGAGGAAACTGAAACGGCTACATTAGAAATGTTTTTGGTAGGCGTGGGCAAAATACCCGAACCCGAAGAACCGAACCGAACCTGACCCTAAAAACCCGATCTGAATTCAAACCCAAAATTTTAAAATACCTAATCAGATCCTAAACTACAAAACCCGAATCCGATCAAGTTTCTGAACATATCTGAAATATATATACATAAAAATAATTTATTAGTAATAATCATATTTACAACAACTATTAAGTGCATAAAATATTAGATTTTGTATATATTTTGGATATTTTACCTACTTTTCGATAGATTCGGATAGAAAATACTCAAGTTTTTTGGAATTTTTTTTGTGTATTTTCAAGTAATTTAAATATATTTTGATACAAAATTTTGAGTTTTGGATATTCCGGATGAACTCGAATCCAAACCAAAAAAACCCGATCTGAATCTGAAATCTTAAAATAACTGAACCGTAAACCCAAAAAGACCCAAATACCCCAACGCCTTACCATATTAAATTAGGAGGAAACCCGTTCATAAATAATTTTTCGGGTTTGGGCCACAACAGACCGGCCCATTTCAACCGGTTCATAAATTCTAAATACTAGAAAATTCCAAATTAGATAAGTTTTTGTCCATCCTTTCTTTGGGATTCTTGACGAGTAACGTTTGATGTCTTTCTTAATTTGGTTGAATGATCAAATTTGTGATCCAAATTCTTACAAACTGATATGTTAATGAATCTATAACCAAAATAACGTCTAAAACAAAAAGCTGTAACGATTTGAAAGTGCATTTTTTCCCAAAACTATATAACTAATTAAAGAATTTAGTGTCATTTATCTAATGGATATACTTTTAACAAAATCTTATAAAACTAAAAATATTTAAGACAAAAGTGAAATGGAGATACGGAGGTGGATTGTAATGAGCTGTCCCCACCTGCAAAAATACGCACGCTTCACTGTCTGAAAGATGCTTATCTCTCTCTTTCTAACTTTCTTAATCCACAAATCTTTTTTAAACCTTTTTTTATTGGTGCTCTAAAATTGGTAAACAATAATGTTGTGATGAAAATAATGTAATTGAAAAATAACATAACTCATATTTGGGTAGAATTTTGATAAAAAAGACTTAAAATAATTGTGAAAAGTTATTTTTCTCCCCTAATTACTTTTTGATTTATATAATAACTAATCAAAAATCAATAAACGTTTTATTTAATGTTAATGACGGCATATATATTATTTATTTTAATAATAATATCCTCTTGCTGGAAAAGTCATCCACCTGCTTTTACATCATCAAACCTTTTTTTCTCTCATCTCTCTCTCTCTCTTCTCGAGACAAAGAAGAAGACAAGAGTCAAACTTGAAGGCGACAATCGGAGCTTCCATGGCCGTTTCTTCCTCTTTCACCAAACCCTAATTTCAATTTCATCTTCTTTTCCCTTCTTTCTCACCGGAAAATGGATCTCTCCGACATCCGAAACAACAACAACGACACCGCCGCCGTCGCCACCGGAGGAGGAGCAAGACAGCTAGTTGACGCATCTCTCTCAATCGTTCCCAGATCTACACCTCCCGAAGACTCAACACTCGCAACAACCTCATCTACGGCAACGGCGACTACAACGAAGCGGTCGACTAAAGACCGTCACACGAAAGTCGACGGAAGAGGACGTCGGATTCGTATGCCGGCGCTATGTGCAGCTAGAGTTTTTCAGTTAACGAGAGAGTTAGGTCATAAATCCGATGGTGAAACTATTGAATGGCTTCTTCAACAAGCTGAGCCAGCTATTGTTGCTGCTACAGGTACAGGAACTATTCCGGCGAACTTCTCTACTTTAAGTGTTTCGTTACGAAGTAGTGGATCGACTCTCTCTGCTCCGCCGTCGAAATCGGTGCCGCTTTACGGTGCTCTTGGATTGACTCATCATCAGTATGATGAACAAGGAGGCGGCGGTGTGTTTGCTGCTCATACGTCGCCGCTTTTAGGGTTTCATCATCAGCTTCAACACCACCAGAACCAGAATCAGAATCAAGATCCGGTGGAAACTATTCCTGAAGGTGAGAATTTCTCTAGGAAACGGTATAGATCGGTTGATTTGTCTAAAGAAAACGATGATCGGAAACAGAACGAGAATAAATCTTTGAAAGAAAGTGAAACGTCGGGTCCTACGGCGGCGCCGATGTGGGCGGTTGCGCCGCCGAGTAGGTCTGGTGCTGGGAACACTTTTTGGATGCTTCCGGTACCGACAACGGCCGGTAATCAAATGGAGAGTAGTAGCAACAATAACACCGCCGCAGGCCACCGTGCTCCTCCTATGTGGCCATTTGTGAACTCTGCTGGAGGAGGAGCGGGAGGTGGAGGCGGAGCAGCGACTCACTTTATGGCGGGAACGGGGTTTAGTTTTCCGATGGATCAGTACAGAGGAAGTCCACTTCAGTTAGGTTCTTTTTTAGCTCAGCCGCAGCCGACTCAGAACTTAGGACTAAGTATGCCGGACTCGAATCTCGGGATGTTAGCCGCTTTGAACTCGGCTTATTCAAGAGGCGGAAACGCAAACGCGAATGCGGAACAAGCGAACAATGCGGTGGAGCATCAAGAGAAGCAGCAACAGAGTGATCATGATGATGATAGTAGAGAGGAGAACTCAAATAGCTCTGAGTGAGTGATGTAAACTAATCTTGTGAAATCATTGAATGTGGTAAGAAATTGATTTAAAGCGTTTGTAGCGGTTTGGTTGATTGTTTTATTGTGAGATTTTGTGTGTTGTTGTTTAGTAGTGTTTAGACAAGAACAATTTATGTGTGAAGGAATTGTTAGGTTTGGGTCCAAATGGACTCTCATGGGTAGAGAATGTTTTCAATGTATAGAAGGAATGATAGTCTTTTCGATTTTTCAGTTTTCATTGTTGAGTTTCTTATATTTTTGTAGGATAAAATTGCATTCAAACCAAAAGAATAAAAATTGCATAATTAATCGCAATTAATAAGTTCCAGTGAAAGAGTTGGTGACAGATCTCACTTCTTTTCTGTATGCTACTTTTGTTTGATTTCTTTTTCGATCGAGCAAGGTCTTCTGCAACTGTTCTTTTTTCTGGCACAAGGATTTTCAAGGCACTAGTATGTATATAATATAAGACACACTGTTCTTTACTTGGAAAAAATTGAGTTTGGATACTTACATGATAGATATTCTAATAACATGCCTAGATGGTTTAAGCAAGCTAGGTTGTATACATCTACTCATTAATGTTTATTTTCAATACTCAGTGTCACTGGGCTTCCGTTCTCTTATTAATTTCAATGGAGTGCTAAAACTAACTTTGGGGAAATAGATAGTTGTTTGGTTCAAATATTTTGTACACATGATATTATTCTAAGACAACATACACGCACTAAGTTAGTTTTCTGTTTTTGTCCTAGTCCGCGCTAACATTTTGGCTTATGTTATAACTTCCTTGGTTACAGTATTCTCCTAATTTGAGCGATAGGTTATAGTGTATATAAACAGGAATCACTGATAGAGAAAGGACGTCGTATATCTTCCCATGCTCACAAATTAGATTATCAATTAACCGAATTAGGCCGAACAAATTGTGGAAATCAATCCTGTAAAAGCTTTATTAAATAATATCTAAATAATACGAAAGCAACAATGAATTTAAAACTTGTAAAAGTTCTTCTTGTTCAGTACTAGCTTCAGCGAAAGTCTCTCAACTCTCAAGGAATGGTGATCAAACTGGGAACATAGACAGAGGATTGAAACTCACATAGCACTTGATCTATCTTAATCTTTTTGCACAAATCTCCCCTCACAATATACACCCAAGCTGCTTTAGGTCTCTTGCTAGGACAACACAGAACAAAGCTCTTCCCATGGATATCATTATCGACAAAGTAACTTGTAGAGATGTAACTAAGTAATATGGGGAAGTCAGGTCTTGAGACTGTCATGAACTTAATCCACACCACATCGTCTCCATCATCCCCGTTACCAATTTGATCCTTTGTCACCCAAATCTCAATCTCCCTTGTTTTTTTGGATTGTTCTAACACTGAAAACCGATCTCCCTTGTAAATCGAGAGGATACGAGTATGTGTAGTACTTTTTTCCCCCTTACACGGTAAAACACAAAAGGTCTTTCGACTCTTTTCTATCTCTTTCGAAAAATCGAGCATTGCGATGAAATACTGACCAGTGTGGGGAGAATTATAAGCTGTCCAGTACAAATTTCCATTCAGGGAGACCCTACCGGAGTCGTCCATTAATTCTGGCTTTTCGTGAAAACGGGTATGATCAGTAACCTTCCACGCATTGGTTGCAAATTCGAAGACTGAATATGTATCAGTAACTTTACCCTGCCAAGAACAACTACTCCTTCCGATAATCTTGTAACTCTTTTCGGGTCTACTACCATCGTAACCAATGGCCTTGCCACATGTATTCTCAGCCTTGGCAATCCATTTAGTCTGTCTCCAAAACAACGGGTTCCAAACAACGCCTCCGCCTCCATTAAGAAAGCTATACATGAAGAAGTTACCATCGCAGATCCCATACAGATGATAACCGCGGCAACTTAAATGATCAAAGCGTAAATCACGCACCTTTATAGTTGGATTTTCGTCTTTGAGATCGACGCTTATCGAATAAATATGTGAATGTGTATTTAACATGATTTCTGGCCGACCGCAAGCAAAGTTTTTGTTGATGAATCTCTTATTCTTGAAAAGAGTGTTCCATTCTCTGCAAACGGATCTGAAGCGAACGAGAGATCGAGGTGGAACTCGAAAGAGTATCTCTTCTTCCAGATCTAATGGAAGCTTTTTCGACACCATTAGGGTTTTCTTTTTTTTGGTTGGAACCATTAGGGTTTTCTTTGAAAATGAAGCAATGGAAGAAAATATATTTACATAGATAGAGTAACAATTATTTCATTTTCGTAATATGTTATATAAAGAATATTTGAGAATAATATATAATTGGCTCGTCTACCAAACGGCCGGCCAATTTAAACCGCAAGGTAAGGTTCCGTTATTTGCTTCCTATATTTGAAGCCCTCTACTCGTGTCTCGTGATTCCTAATAGACATACAATTATAATCCATAACTAATGATGTCATATATATGTTCTTTTAGCGATGAGCTTAATTACTAAATCGAATTTGGTTGTTTAGACTTTAGAGTATATATAAGGAACGATGTGGAATTCTCTTGGGGTTAAGATGCAAATTGCTCGTGTCTTGTAGTATTCACTGTTGATTGTGTAATTAAACAATAAATTTATACTAAAGGATTTAGACAAATTCACTTTTCTCTTAGCTCGCGAATGATCAAAAGAAAAGAACAAGGTTACTTGGGTAAAAAGTTAGGGTTTGCTCTGTAAAGAGTGATCTCTTGTATAAGGTTAAAGATGGTCGTAATGGAGGATAAAACTCCTCTATTTATACAATAAACTGGTCATGTCAAAATATGATAAACTTCTAATTATCTAAGACCTAAATCTTCATTACTTCTATTCTTCATAAAATTATCTTCTCTCGAAATGGAAGTCTTCTCTTTCCGAGGTTCAAGAAGTCGGCTGGGCGATCTCAGCTGTCGAATTAGGTATTTTGGCGAACTCATTACTTAGGCCCATTAACAGGCTAACCGGGGTACCCCGGTTAAATTGAATTCTCGATTTTATTCACATTCTCCCCCGGTTTAAACCGATATTGTCGGAGGTGTCAATTCCTGCACCAACATTCACCTAGCTCTCATTATTCATATGAATTTGTGATTCTTCATCAACGCAAAATCTGATATATGTGTTGCATGTATTGATTGATAAGCTTGTGTCCTATAGAACTCTCTAGTATCCTCCTGTTGATGATGTACGAATCACACAAGTATGTTTTGTTCAGTTGAATTGTTTGACTTTACTCGATCTCTATATTGTTTCTTCTCGCTCGGAAATCATGACCAACGAAAACGGTACAACAACTACTGTCGTTGCTATGCGTGTAGAAGACTCCATATTCTCTATTTCGCTTAATAATCCAGGAGACATGCGATCTGTCTGTTCTTTTAATATGAGAAAAATACAAAGAATGGGTCTGCTCTTCGAGCTAAGAAGAAAATGGCGAGAATTCAAAACCAACAGCTAAAATCACAAATTCAAAATCATAGACTTGTGTGAACTCCATGGTTATTGGATGGTTACGTAGGTCTATCATACCTCTTGGTTGCTCCACTGTTTTGTTTCTCATTTATGCACACGAGCTGGTGTTGTCCACTACTCATAAAGTAAATATTAGACACTCATAAAGTAAATATTAGACAAACCAAACTAAAAATCCATAAAATAAATTGCAAAACAGGACATCATCTAATAAAAAAAAAACTTTTATTTGCTTTCAAGCTCGAATGCCCTATATCTCTTAGAGATGCGATCAACACCAACTTAAATTTATGTCAACGGATGTCAAATCTATCACCTTCACATGAAAGATTTACCATTTGGTCAATCCTACGTTGGTTAAACTTATATCTTCGATATTGACAGTAACATGAAAAAGTGTAGTGTCATGCGATTGGACTATTCGATTTACACATTGGCATAATTTTTAATTTATTTTCTTTCATTTGTGGTGTTAATTGAACGATACGTTATAATTAAAATTTTTATCTTCCCATGTTTTTGTGAACCACATTTGGGATTGTACACGGTACAAAATCCCGAAGTATGACTGTCAACTGCTTTTCATTTAAAAAAACAAACAAACTATATGAGTATCTTTTGAATGAATTATATAATATGGGTTACGTTACCTATTAAATATTAATACGATTCTTTCTCTAACCACACTTATCTCGCTCATATCGTCCAATCCACAAACCCTACTTGTCTATCACTTTCTTTTCTTAATTTTAATTAATTCCCTTTAATTTTTCACGTTTTTAAAAATAATTTCAAGTATTAAAAATTTATTGAAATCTCACAACAAAAAGGATAATGAAGCTCTGGTTCAGGCCTTCAAGAATCTAATAATCAAGGCTCCTTCCTGCTCAGTGCTCACAAACAGGAATTTAATTTCTGTCCATCTGAGTTGACGGTCCACACCAAATCCCAAAAAGACATGACGGTCCAAAATGTTCTCCATTTTTGTTTTCTGAAACTTTTTGACAGAATTATATGAGTTGGTTTCATTTACAAATAAATACAATTCTTTCTCCAAATAGAAACTCATTTCGAGCATTTATAATGATTGGAGAACAGTTTTGTATCTTCATTCTATTTTCGCTCTACTCAAATCTACACCGTTAGAGCATCTCCATCCATGAGAAATTCACAAAGTTTCTCCAAAAAAAAAAATATTACTATTATATTATAATTTGATTATTTGATTAAAAAAATATATTTGTTAAAAAATTGAACCAATAGTGAGATGAGAATTGTCATGATGGGTTGTAGAGAGTATTTCAGAATTTCTCAAGTGAGAAACTTTCTACACTCTCTCTTCTTCATTTTCATTATTTTTATTTTTTTAATTGTGAAAAACTCTTATGAAATACCTCCAATAAAGATGGTCTTAGTGTATGTTTCGCAGTCGCATTCTAACCACACTTGTACCATTCGATCCACACCGTCCAATTCATTCTTCAAATGTTGCATAAATCCTACACCCACTTCCTTTTTTCTCAATTTTTAATTCTTTCTTTCACGTTTTTTCTCATAAAGATTCCACTAAAATAAGAAAAGCCACCACAAAAAAAAAAAAAAAAAAA
>Ga0041059_1001643_pt1 | contig 17490 bp, 16 predicted proteins | sample AraColnosormetaG_FD_56232 | JGI IMG/M metagenome (GOLD analysis project Ga0041059, IMG submission 56232) | Arabidopsis roots microbial communities from North Carolina, USA - Col MF nosort | ecosystem: Host-associated > Plants > Roots > Unclassified | place: USA: North Carolina | collected...
GTAGCCTGTAAAAAAAAAAAAAAAACTAGGTAGTAGCCTAGACCACAACGGAACATTTAAAGTTTAAAACTTTTTTTAGTTTAATTTTGATAACATATATGATTTCATATCCTGTACATAATCCTCTTTCGATAAAATTCTGATATTACCCAAAATTTGGTTTACATATGATAGTTTAGCGGATATTATTTGTTTGTCGAGCCAAAAAAAAGAAAGAAAGAAAACAATTTTTAGTTATTACGTAATTTATTTGATGACTATAAATTATTTTAATCTAAGAAATATATTTTTAAATATTTATCTTGTTTAAGTGATGTTCTCATTCTTTTTATCTAAGAAATATATTTTTAAATATTTATCTTGTTTGTGTTATAAATCATATATTTTTTGTTATTGATCAAATACTTTCTTAAACAATAATTTATAATTTATAACACAAACAGGATAAATATTTAATTCACGTAGTTATTTAAGATGTGTGTATAATAACCTTATACATCACTTAATTTGCACATAGGGGATTAGCAAAAAAACAAAAGTGATTTATAATTGTGGCGTGATATATAGTTTGAGTTTAGTATTTTCTTGGCTATGCTCTTTACTTCTTTAGTTATAAATATTAATTATACGCTACATTTATAAAATTATAAATCGATATTAGAAGATATATGATTGGATTGAAACTATAAAATCATGTCTTCTTTACAAAAGCTACATCTTTTTTAGCACTCACGGAATTATACTGCTCAACAGAGTCTCTACGTTGAATGACTAGTCTTCTTCATAAGCAACCTAGCTCATAATGGAAACTCCAAGAGTTATATTAAGCTCTTGAGCAATTGTGTCTGTCTTAAATATTAAAAGTCTTAAAAAAATGAGGATCTTTGCACCATTGTCATTGTTTAATTATCTCTCTGTGACCACGAACACGGCAAGCTCTCAGATTATTCTTATCATCTTGTCTCCATAATTGTCTATTATTGCTTCCTTCATATTCTCTAGAGTACATAGTCATAGATATGCAAGATATATATAAGAACATGACAGCTAGGAGTAACTTATACTAAAAGAAAAAGCTGGAGGCTATGATAATCGATAGATTACACAATGATGGTAGGCGAATCATGTATTCGTGGACCTCGCGGTACGTACATTTCTTCCTAATATGTATCTATTTCCGTAGCGTTCTATTGTTTAATGGGGGAGACAAAGAAACAGATGTTGCAGCAAAATACACTAGATAATGAAACATGACAGAAGAGAAATCAAAATAAACAAAAGAGTTTATTCACCAAATGATTAGAATTTGGTCATAAACAATGAAATAGACTAATACCAGAATGTTGACCACTTATAAATCTTCTTCATGATTCCATTAACGTTGTCCTCTGTTTTCTTGTCCCCCTCAATGATTTGGTTTGTACTTTGTAATTCAACTGATAATTCACAAATACTCTGCACTTGGGCTGCTTAGTGTTAAAACAGAGCATATAAGAAAAGATTGTTCAAGAAGATAATAGTCTCTTCTTGCAGCCAAACAAGAGAAACGATCTCTTTATTCAGATACTCTGCCTGATTTAATACCCCAAACATATAGCGTAATTGTCAAAGCAAATATGATTTGCTTGATCTCTCAAGCAACAATCCCAGGCAAGATCAATAACCAAAATTGTTCACAAGAAACAATCTTTACTCAGATACTCTGCCTCATTTACCCCAAACAGATATTGCAATTGTCAAAGCAAATATTATTTGCTTGATCTCTCAAGCAACAACCCAAGGCAAGATCAATAACCAATTATGGTATTCACAATAGCTCATAAGAACAGAGTACATGACACTGAAGGCAAGAAGCTGATACAAACAGAATAATAGAATATGACTGTTCATATAGAAACACAGCAACAACTTTCACCCAATCAATAACTCGAGTGTTAAGGAAACCTTTAGAAATCTCAAGTGACAATAATATTACCAACAAAGTTACTATTATAAATCACTGCTGGTCCCTTAAGAATCGAACAGCATATTTCGAAACAAATTCATTGCTTTTGGAGTAACACTACTTCAAAAATGAAATATGGACTTGCATAAAGAAGAAAGTCGGTAAAGCTCAGCTAGAGGATACCATTTATGGAACCAAGCCTTGTTCTTTAGCTTTTTTCAACCATTTCAAGGTAGTTTCAAGTGTAGAGTACGCAGAAGCATCTGACAAACTCTTGCTATCAACTGCATAATCAAACACTTCATAAGCCTCTGCGACCTTGCCACTTTTAACCAGAGACCTCACAAGTGTAGCATAACCATTACTCTCAAGCTTTACACCACTTGATTTCATCATTTCATATAACTCCATCCCTTTATCCATCAACCTTGCTTTACACAATCCATGAAGCAAAGTATTATAAGTACAATCATTTGGAGCACACCCTCTTGCTTCCATTTCTTCTAACAAACTCAACGCACCTAAAGACTCACCTTTTCTACACATTCCATTCATCAGTGATGTGTAAGTAGCAGTATCCGGCTCATACCCCGCATCAACCATAGTTTTCAAATACATCCTAGCTTCCTCAACTCTACCAGCTTTCGACAGTCCAAATATCAAAGTATTGTAGGTAATCTGATCTGGCTCAACACCTTCTTCCTTCATTTTCTTATACACACCAACCGCCTCACTCCCTTTACTCAGTGTGCAAAAACCTTTCATAATCGTGTTATAGAGGAAACAATCCGGCTTAAACCCAGCATTACCTAACTTACTAACTAGATACATTGCCTCCCTCAAGTTCTTAGAGTTACAAACATTATCAATCAAGATAGTGAAGCTAACAAGATCCGGCTTAACATCGAAATCATCTCTCATCTCATCAACAAACTCATAAACAACATGAAGATCTTTGCATTTGCACAAATGCTTCAGTAGAAAGTTATAAGTATATGTATCCGGAGGAGAGTGTTTCTCAGTGAGCTCCTTCATCAAATCCTTAGCTTCATCAACCCGACCCGTTTCGCAAAGAGACCTCACCGCGATATCGGTAGTTACTTGATCAGGCTCTAAACCATTATTAACCATGAGATTAAGAACTCTATGAACATTCGAAATCGACGAATCAGGAGCTCTACAAGCATGTGAAAGCAAGATAAGGAACGTTGAACGTCCCGGCCTGAAATTAGGCTGCGATTTCAAAATATGCTGAAAGAGTTTCACCGTATCGTTGACGACGGCGATTGAACCGTATGATTGAAGAACAGAGTTGTGGAACTTGAGATCGAGTGGGATTCGTGAAGTGGCGGCGATTGAATTGAAGAGGCTTTTAGCGTCTGAGAGATTTGGTGACTTGAATGGATTCCTCAAGGAGGGCTCGCGAGGGGCTTGAGTATTCTGGGGAAGTTTGGCTGAATCTCCTCCCACGGCGGTTCTGTTGCGAAAATCTCGCGGCGGCGCTGGAGGAGATGGTGTTGTTTTTCTGACCAATAAGTTCGCCGGCATACTACGAAACGACGACGGAACTTTCCCCATTTTTTGTTTTCTTTCGATTGATCGCAAAAAGGTTTTAGCTTTAGGGTTCTTGCAGAGGTTTTTGTGACTCTGTTGTGTTGAAAATGGACAGAGGACGGCGTATAGTAGTTACACTCGTGTACTCTAGTTGCTTACGTTAGCAAATGAGAGAAACCGTGGCAAGACATTGGGCCTATTGGGCTTGTTAATATCGGCCCAAAGTGTGGGTGAAGATGCATTTTGTCTGTTGTGTTGAAAATGGACAGAGGACGGCGCATGGTAGTCTGTTGCTTACGTTAGCGAATAGGAAAAACCGTAGAAATACATTGGGCCTATTGGGCTTTTGAATGGTAGCCCAAAGTCAGTTTGTGCGATAGCCTCTCTCCCTCAAGGCCTCAACACAGTATTTTCTTTGCTTTCTGTACAAGTTTGTGGGCAAAGCCCTAAAAACAACAATCTTTCCGCAAAATGTTCTCTAAAGAACCGAAAGATCTTCTGTGTTTTCTCAATAAACCCCATACAAGAACATTGTTCTACAGACCAAATCAATAGAGATTAAAGAAAGGTTTTGTAAGGAAGAACACATTTTGTATGAATTTTGAACATGTTCAAGAGTTTGTGTTCACCTCAATATCTAAGAGACCTTTTTTGTATGACTTTTGCAATTCTTTAATCAACAACTACAATTTTGTTGATTTCCAAATGACCAAATGCAGAGATTTATCATTAAGAAACAAAACCTCAGAATTTGTTTTATTAGATAACTAAAAACGAAATGAAATGTTCTAACACAAAAGTTGTCAAAGGGCTCATAAGGCTCAAAGCTACATTCTCTTAGGATTAAAACTTACTCAACAAACAAAAAAAAAAGATTAAGCAAAAGTGAAACAGAGCCATTTCTTGACCGCTGGTTTATCACCATCTTGTTTCCTCTGTGAATTCGTCTTCGTCGAACTCCGTCCCGTCTTTTTATCTTCACCGGCTTTGCTGAATATCACCGTGAATCCATCCGCCGTCGCTGGATCATTCACATCCCATTCCCCGAATTTCGGCAATGCCCTTCCAGCTTCATTCGACGCCATTATCGATCAAGAAAGTAACAATCTTCTTCTTCTTCTTCGTCCTCTTGTTGTTGTTGATAAGTCAGATGGTTTTGTTTAAAGATTCTAACACAGGATGCAGATTTATTTATAATGGAGAGAAGAGAGAAAACAGATAAGTAAGATTGTGCTTTGAAATCTTCCTACGAAATGGACTCGTTTCAGACACGGCGGAATATTCTTTTGGCTACTTCTTTCTTTTTTTAATGTCTTAAAATCTTTCTGAGGCACAAAAATAACAAAATCGTTGGCCTTCCGCGTAACAAATCTAATTATAGCCAAATCATATCCATGGCTGATCTGTTTCTTCATTTTCACGCGGTGGTTTTATGATTCTCTGATCTTTGTTTCCTTACATACACACATGAACCAGAGACTAAGCTTTTTTGTTTCTTACATGGCGATTACAAGCTACCCATTTCATCAGCTTTCTTCCTCAGAAGATACTTTTGTACTTTCCCCGTCGAGGTTTTAGGTATGTCCCCGAAAACTATAGTCTTTGGAGCCATGTAATGCGGCAAATGATCTCGACAGAACCCGATAATCTCCTCGGGTTTGATGGTATCAAATCCTTCTTTCAGCTTTACAAAACCGCAAGGAGTCTGTCCCCAGTGATGATCTGGACGTGCTACAACAGCAGCTTCAAGAACCGCTTGATGGCTGCACAAAACTCTCTCAACCTCCACTGAGCTTATGTTTTCTCCTCCTGAGATGATCACATCTTTTAACCGGTCTTTTATCTCTATGTACCCGTCTGGATACTTAACAGCGAGATCACCACTGTGGAACCAATCTCCCTCGAAAGCTTTTCGTGTTGCCTCTATGTCCTTGAAATATCCACTCATCACAGTGTTTCCTCTGAACATAACCTCACCCATGGTTAAACCATCATCAGGGACAGTCTCCATTGTCAGCGGATCTTTCACATCGAGCCCTTCTAGACCCAAATGCTGCACTCCTTGTCTAGCCTTCAACTTAGTTCTCTCCTCCAACGAAAGTGAATCCCATTCAGGTTTCCACACGCAATGTGTCCCTGGACCGTATGTCTCTGTCAAACCATAAAGATGAGACACATTGAAACCTAATTCTTCCATCTTAGCCAGGATCTGCGGTAGAGGCGGTGACCCACCTGTCATGATCTCAACCCTGTGAGGAAGCGGTTTATGTTCAGTCACAGTATAGTTCACAATCATATTCAACACAGTTGGGGCTCCTCCCATGTGAGTCACTTTATGCATAGCAATGTTCTTAAAGATCATCTTAGGAGAGACTTTCCTGAGACAGATATTAGTACCACCTTGAGCTGCTACTCCCCAAACAAGACACCATCCGTTACAGTGAAACATCGGCACTGTCCATAAATACACCGGATAAACAGACATCTGGTGAAGAAAGACTGTAGCAAGAGAATTGAGATAAGCTCCTCTATGGCTATACACTACACCCTTAGGTCTCGAAGTCGTCCCTGAAGTGTAGTTTATACTAATAGGATCCCATTCGCATCTCGGTTTGATTATCTCAAACTCGCTATCTCCGGATTTAAGCAGAGTTTCATATTCGTAATCAAAAGAGTACTTTGAAGCAAAGGTAGATGAGCTATCTTCATCACTATCATCATCATCATTAGACTGAGAGATCAACACAAGCTTCAGACTTTTTCTAGTTTTATCTGATTTAGCAAGAAGATCAAGAGCTCCATGAGCAATCTCAAGTAACTGATGATCAACAAAGAGGATTTTGGCCTCGGAGTGTGCTAACAAAACCGACAATGTGGAAGGATCAAGTCGAGTATTAAGCGGACAAAGAATCAAACCAGCCATAGGAACAGCGAAATGAAGCTCATGCATAGCTGGAACATTCGGAGCTAAAGCTGCAACCTATAAAAGTTTCCTCTTTTATCACTAAACCTAAATCGAGAACCCTAATCAGAGCAGAAAATTGAACAATTTAAAGAGACTAACCACATCGCCACGAGAGATTCCGAGATTGGTAAGAGCAGAGGCAAGACGGAGACAACGTTGATAAGTTTGGAACCAAGTGTGTTTAACGGAACCAAACACAAGAGAGGTTCTGTCTCTGTAAACCTTAGCGGATCGCTCCAAGAACGTGATTGGAGATAAAGGAGAGAAATTTGCAGGGGAACGGAGAAGACCCTCTATAGTTCTCCATGATTCCGGCTCGGAATCGTCGGGAAATCCGCCGGAATTTGAGGTTGAGGAGAAGGGAGAAGAAGTTAACCACAGTCTCTGGAAACGTGGGTTGAAGATTCTGAATGCTCTTTTGGTTAACAAGAATCTCATGGTTAACACTTTGATTTGGCTGTTGTTCGACTTCTCAAAAAAAATTGAAACTTTATTGTATCTGTTGAAGTTTATCAAGACGAGTTTGATGATTCTCTGTTGTGGGAACTCATCAGATAATGACAGTCGTGCTGCCTCGTGATTAACGAACGGTGTGTGATTTACTGAATGGAAAACATTACAAGTTTCAAATTCAATTTAACGGATATATATATACTTTTAAATTGAATGCTTGCAATTTCATATAGGAGTTTTAGTACGCGACAAGTCACAAGAGACATTAATATAAATACTATAGAGAAATATGCTATAAACATAAGACAAGTTGGCATAATTTATGGTGGATCTATCTTCCTTGTACAATATTCATATTCCCCCTCTCGAGGTATACGATTAAGAACTATAGTAATCTTATAAAAAATATTATTCGATCCCTCTTTGATTAAAAAACAATTATCTGATTAAAGAGACCCTAATCACAATTACGAACTTGGACTCAATTACGGTCGCGACCAGATAAGGCCAAAGCCAACAAAAATATATACAAATGAAATGATATGAAATTAGTAGAAGTAGAACCATTCAAAGCGGTGGACACTGGAACACAACACAAACACAAGATCAACGAGAAACCAAACAACAACAGCGACCATCGAGAGAATCCACTAAGAAAACAAAATAGATTAAAAAGGGGTTTCTCAAAGTTTCTCATCATATCCATTAAAGTAGCCTCCTTTTTGCTTTCTCCGTCTCTCTCTCTTTTGTCCAATCAAAAAGAGTTTGTGATTCTTCTTTATCGTCTCCTTGGAGAGATATGAATGGCGATGAGCTTCCTTTCGAGAGTGGTTTCGAGGTTTACGCTAAGGGAACTCATAAGTCAGAGTTTGACTCGAATTTGCTTGATCCTCGTTCTGATCCTATTTGGGATGCTATAAGAGAAGAAGCTAAACTTGAGGTTTCCCTCAAATTCTAACACTTTCTCTGCTTCATCGATTCTTATTCTTGTTCAGATAAAGTAAATGTCATGGTTTTGCGTCTCCATGTTAATCCACAGTTGTTATAGTAGTATCCATTAGGGTTTAGAATTAGTCAGTCTTGTTTCTCTCTTTGAAAGCCTTGATATTTAATCCAACCAAACATAGGACAAGAAAGTTTGAGTACAGTTTGTGAAATGTTGAATCTTATAATGGTGAATCTTGTTGTGCGTTTCAGGCAGAGAAAGAGCCTATTTTGAGTAGCTTCTTGTATGCTGGTATCTTAGCACATGATTGTTTAGAGCAAGCTTTAGGGTTTGTTCTAGCCAACCGTCTCCAAAACCCAACCTTGTTGGCAACACAACTCTTGGATATATTTTATGGTGTTATGATGCATGACAAAGGTATTCAGAGTTCGATTCGCCATGATCTCCAGGTAAAACATTCCACCTAATACTGTAAAAAGACATGATCTTTGTTGTTTTCTTATGTATCTCAATGATTTGCAGGCATTTAAAGATCGTGATCCTGCTTGTCTGTCGTATAGTTCTGCTATTTTACATCTGAAGGTAATTCTTTACTCGAAGTTGAGAGACAGAACATTTCTCACATGGAATGAGTGACTTATGAAGAGTTTTCCCACTTGCATTTCAGGGTTATCATGCGTTACAAGCATATAGGGTTGCGCATAAACTGTGGAATGAAGGGAGGAAACTATTAGCTCTTGCATTGCAAAGCCGAATAAGCGAGGTAGTTGGTGATCATTGTCTTTTGGTTGAGTCTTGCTGGAGCTGCATTTTTGAGCTCAATGTCTGATCTATGCTGTGGTTTCTCTCAGGTTTTTGGCATTGACATACATCCAGGTAGAGTTTTGAGCTTCATATCTCTGCTCTCATCTGTTTGAACATTCTCAGTTTCCCTTCTCTGTTGTAATAGTTGATCAGGTTTACCGGTGAATTGATTGCTGGTTATACATATTACTTGAATTCTCTTTCTGCATAGCGGCAAGAATTGGGGAGGGAATATTGTTGGATCATGGAACTGGAGTGGTCATTGGTGAGACCGCTGTGATAGGCAACGGTGTCTCGATCTTACATGTAAGCGTCTCTTCTCCAAACCATTGCCTGTAAATTCAATACCGAGATCATGATTTTCCTTTCAGTTTTTCAAGGCTACTTGAGTTTTCACTGTCACAGGGTGTGACTTTAGGAGGAACCGGAAAGGAAACTGGCGATCGCCACCCAAAGATAGGTGAAGGTGCATTGCTTGGAGCTTGTGTGACTATACTTGGTAACATAAGCATAGGTGCTGGAGCAATGGTAGCTGCAGGTTCACTTGTGTTAAAAGACGTTCCTTCGCATAGGTATAAAAGAGAAAATTCATCTGACAAATCTTCATGACCTGGCACTGTTTTGTTTAGTTAACAAACCCTCTTTGTATTTTCGAAGTGTGGTGGCTGGAAATCCTGCAAAACTGATCAGGGTCATGGAAGAGCAAGACCCGTCTCTAGCAATGAAACACGGTGAGTTTGCAGATTCTTATATACTTCTGGCTCTGTGTATATGTCTCGCTCGGGATTTAGTAGTGACTGTTCTTGAACGAATATGCAGATGCTACTAAAGAGTTCTTTCGACATGTAGCTGATGGTTACAAAGGGGCACAATCTAACGGTAACTTGCACACTCACAATGAACTCTGCTATGAAGAATCTGAAATTACAGTTTTACTGAAAGATCTGAATCTGAATTACCTATTTACGTGTCTTGAAAACAGGACCATCACTTTCAGCAGGAGATACAGAGAAAGGACACACTAACAGCACATCATGAGATCTTTGTATGCAAATTTCTTACCATCATAAGCTAATTCTTGTATGCTCTTGCTTATCATCATAAGCTAATCTCAGCATTTCCTCAATAAGTTGTCTAATAAAAGATTTTGTTCACTGGAAGTTTTCAGTCTCAACTCAAAAGTCTCAGACAAACATAAAAGTGTAAATGATTCTTGCTTGAAAATGAAATCTATTATCTCAAATTATTATTACTGAAAAAATTCCGCAGACAATCGCAATTCAAGTACCGGAAGAAGGAACGAAAACTCAAAATCATAAGCATCAAAGCTTACATAATAAACAACAAGATGACTAGAAAACAAAAAAGAATCAAGCATGCCTTGCCTGAAAATCTTTCATGAAAGCAACAAGCTTTTCGACACCAGCCAATGGCATCGCATTGTAAATAGAAGCTCTCATACCTCCCACTGATCTATGTCCCTTAAGCTGCACCATCTTCTCCTTAGCAGCTTCTTTAATAAACTCAGCTTCCAACTCCGATTTCTCCAACGTAAAAGGAACATTCATCAAAGACCTCACAGACTTCTCAACAGGACACCTGAAAAACCCTCTACTCTCATCAATCGCATTGTACAACAACTCAGCTTTCCTCTGGTTCTTCTTCTCCACTTCCTTCAAACCACCTTGCTCCAACAAATCATCAAACACAAGACCACACATATAAATCCCGAAACACGGTGGCGTGTTATACAACGAGCTGTTCTCATCATGAATCTTGTAATCAAGCATCACCGGAGTTATATCTCTAGCATTCCCAATCAAATCCTTTCGAATGATCACAATGGTGACACCAGAAGGACCAACATTCTTCTGAGCACCAGCGTAAATCACACCGAACTTCGATACATCCACCGGCTTAGAACAGAAATTCGAAGACATATCAGCAATAAGAACACCATCAGGGTTTTCAACAAGAGGATAATCTTTAAATTCAACACCATGAATAGTCTCATTGGCGCATATATGCAAATACTTGGCGTCCGAACTCTGCTCCAATCCATCAAAGGTTGGAACTTTAGTATATTTCTCAGATTTACCAGACCAAATCACTTTAGGGTTACAATATTTCTTAGCTTCCTTAAAAGCTTTATCTCCCCAAGATCCAGTAACAATGTAATCAACGGAATCATCAGATTTACAGAGATTGAGAGGTAAAGCAGCGAATTGAGTAGTGGCACCACCTTGTAAGAACAAAACGGAATATTCCGATGGAATCTCGAGAAGCTGACGGAGATCAGATTCAGCTTTTTGAATGATTGAGAGAAACTCTTTACCGCGATGACTCATCTCCATAACACTCATACCAGATCCACGCCAGTTATAGAGATCTGATTGAGCTTTGAGGAGGACGTTTTCCGGTAATGCGGCTGGACCTGCGGCGAAATTGATGACTCGCTGCTCGGATCCGACGGTGGTTGAAGCGGAAGCGCATCGGATTGAAACGGATTTGGTTCGGGTGGTGAGGTTGATGGTGTTGGGTTTAGTGAAGTGGATAAAGGATTGGGATATTGATTTGGGTTTCAAAGAAGGGATTTGGGTTTGGTTTCCGATGAGGAATGAGTTCGTTGACGCCGCCATTATCGTTGATCTTGAGGAAAAAACAAAAAGTATCTGAAGTTTAGTGAAGTGTGAAGAAGGAGTTGGTGGGAGAGAGATCTAAAGAGAAGTCAAAGTGAAAACAACGAAAACGACGTTGTTTTTGTATTTAGCTCAAATAAGATACAAAATACATTTCATTCTGAACAAAGAATGAAATGATTCAATCATTTATCATTCATTGTAGAGTTTAATACTGACAAGTGAAGTGAACAAAGAGTAACAACAAAAAAACAGAATCAATCATAAGACAAATTTAATTGGCTTTTTTTTTTGTTTCTTCTTATTTGTGCTACAGAGTGAATGAGGGAACTATGTCAGGAAGCTGTACAAACTACTTACTACTGTCCTTTTGGATTAAGAATGATGAGACTCAGACACTAGAAAGTGTGCAGCTTCACATTTTGCTATGTAACCAAATTTGCTTGTGCTGTACTTCCTATATACTCCTGTTAAGTTTCCTGTCGCCGCCCTCTGATGCAGACTCACCAGCTTCCGTGAACATTCCCTGCGAAACCCGCGATTACAATTAAAAAGATCAGTCTTTTTTCCTGCAAATAGTTTTGTTTATGGACTTAAAGGACCATTCTTGGTAAAAAGAGAGAGACTTACATGAGCTGGTCTTCAGAGTAATGACAATGGAATTCACATGTACTGTTCCATTTCCTGGAACCATCAAGTGTACATTGAGCAGTGTACACAGATGTGGCAGCTAGTAATGATGGTGGAAACCGAAGCATCTCGTACTCCACAAGGGCAAGCTCGATCAAGAACGACGCCAAGACCTCACACTGTTTTGTTTTCAGTTTCACAGTTAGTTCCTTTCTAAAATTCAAACTTCTAGTTAAACTGATTCATAAGTCCATTATTTTTAACTAACCTTCTTGTCTGCTTGAGCTGCCTTGAGGAATCTTTTCAAGAACGGGTATTGTGTCGGTAACGAGATATTGAATTGCAAAGTACTCAACATTGTTTTCTCCTGTAAAGAAGAAAGAAATCATTTAATCAAAGAATGTCTTTAACATATATGAGACAAGATTACTTTTTCTATTAAGTAAAGAAGCCAGGCCTTTACCATCTCTAGAACATCGTTCCTCGTATACGCTTTGTCCGAAATGAGTACTAAATCTTCGACAACAGGAACCGAAACCTCCTCATACTTACAAGCTAACAGCAAAGCTACTAACCCTACAAGCTGAAGCTTCTTTCTCATAACATTTTGCTTGGACAAGAATCTATCTATCAGATTCACTGTCAGAAACAGTGTCTCGTTTATCAGATCAAACTTGTCATGTACCTGAAAACGTACTCAAGCATCTTTAGCCTCTATCAAACTACACAGTACAATGTGGAATGTTGTTGATAATATACCTCGATTAACCAGTCGATTAGTATTGCTCTCATCTTCTCGTTTAAGTCGATTTGTTGCATCATATAGTCTACTGGAACACAACTAAATCTCTGCAAATTCAAATCAAGAACTGTCTTAAAGAAGCTCTCAAGCCACTTATTACTTCAAAAACAGATAAAACTAAACCATAATTTACCTCCATTGTTCTGTAAAATGCGTAAAGATCTTGAACATATTCAACAGCCGCAAGCGAGTTCTTCGAGTCTAAGACATCGATATCCACGATCGGTTCTTCCACTGTTACATCCTCCATCTCAACTTCTTCCTATCCAATCAAAATTTTCTTGTAAATCATTGATTTATGAATTAAATCCATCAACAAAATTCTGAATTCTGTTTTGTTGTTGTTACCATTGGATCAGCTTCAATGTATGGTTTCTCAAGCGACATTGGCATTGGAAGGTCCAATGTAGCTTCCTCCTCATCAATAAATATACAATCACCGAAGTCGTTAGCACTTGGAACTGAGGGCTTCAGCTTCTTGTTAGTCTCTTCCTCAACTCCAGATCTGCAGATTCAAAAACAAACTCAGATCTTTCTTTCTTTAAAGTCAAAAAACGAAATGAAAGATTCAAGCTTTATGTACCTTGTAACTGAAGGACGCAAAGAATCAAACTTCTTCTTTTGACATCCTTCTTCTTCTTCTTGCTTACTGATTCAAATCAATCAAAACCCATAAGCACAATCAGATTGAAAAAAAACACTAACTTGTGAGAGATTAGAGATTTTGTTAAATTTACTTAGACAATAAGCTTCCTCTCTTGTTGACAACACAAGGATAAACTCTTGCACCAGCGAGATTCTGGTTAATCACACGCAACACTCTTCTCTTCTCCCTCTTCATCTCTTGTCCGAATTTTCTACTTCTTGTTTCATCTAAACAAAACCAGAAAAGAACACAACACATTCTGTCAGAATTCTCCTACGCAAACTGTAAAACACCTCGAAATTCTCGTATATTACTCGACAAATTCATCTACTACCTTGAAGAATCGTCGTTGAAGTGGGTTTAACGAAGATTTTGTTCTCGCATGAGTTAACCATTTTTTTTTTTGGTTTGTGATTATTACAAGAGAAACCCACAAAGAGAGTAGAAGAAGAAGAGCATTAAACGAAGAGAATCTGAAGAAGGGGATGAAATAAGCAAAAGAGGAAGATACAAACAAAATAAAAAAAAGTGTTGAGTTTTTAATTTTAAAAAAGGAACGGCTAGGATTAGAATTTAGAATATAACCGTTGGATCATGAGGGAACGATTTACTTCTAAGTTTGGTTCATATTCAGACAACGGTAACTTTGGTTCAAGGCATGTGGCTTTCGTCGTATTTCAAAAAAATTATTATTCTTTTTTGTTATTTTGGTGGCTTAACCTTTTTTTTTAAGACACAATTGTACGCTCCATAGGCGCGCCTCTAACAAACTTTTTGATTAAAACTTTATGTTTTATCTTAATCAACAATCTTAGGTTATTAATTAATCACATTTACAGAGCTAGTCATGCTTTTTAGTCTATCTTATTCTTAAGAGAAAGTTTCAATATGAGACAGACAAGATTCTGTACTGAGAATTATGCTGGCCCGTGGGAGTTATTGTTTCCGATTTGAAATTTATTTTGTAGGTGGATATTTACTAAAGTATTTGGAATTTTGCTGGCCTGTCAGAGTGTTTATTTGGAATTTAGAATTAGAGCTTACATTTCAGGATTTAGAATTTAAATATAAACATAAATTGGCTATTGGCAATGAAGAATATCAATAATGGTTTGAACACATTAATGTTTCTAGCTTTGACAGATAAAAAAAATGTTCTAAAAAAGTTATGGAAGTTTTCGAAAGATTATGTAACAATTAATTTACGGATCAATTATGAATAAAGCACTTAAAAGTATATGTCGTTGTTGATACATGCACAAAATCATGTGTCTATGCAATTATGTACTTCTCTCTCTTGTATTGACGATTTTACTCTTCGTATTATTAGCAATTAATTTGTTTTTCTCGTCTATGTTGTCCTCTTCTTCTTCTACACAACCTTTCCCATAATTCAATCAAAGAAACAATTAAATTACCCATCAACATGTGTGTAGATTTTATTAAATCTTTGATTCTCTTTGTTTGTCTTCCTTGTTAAACATGTAATTGAAAAGGTTGATTCAATTGAATTCTCAAATATGTAACTGATTTAATATGTGTATAAGATTGAAACATTTGGGTTCCCTATATATATCATCCTCTTAGGGTTTATATTTCTTTTAGCAACATGCATATAATTGGATTTATTGGGTTCAAAAGGTATAGAAGAAGGAAGAAGATCAATGAAGGTTTTGGAAGAAACAGAAAAAAAATCCAAAATCGACGTCACAGAAGGAAGAAGAAAGGAAGAATAAGAGTAACACTGTAATTTTACAGACCAAAATATGCTCATTTTCATAAGCTCAAATGAAATGTCATCTTTCTCTAATATTTGGGCTGAAATATGTTCATATCTATAAAAGCTCATTTAATTTACAGATCGTGAGATTTAAAAACCTTATAAATTTTTTTAAAAAACTTGCTAAATAAATTGTTATATTACTACGTTAACAAATTCGGCTATGCTTGATTTTTTTTTTTTAAAACAATGTATGGTATCAACAACAAGTTTCCTTCGTTTCTTTTGTTTTGGAAAAACTTGTGAAATCTATTGGAAAACTTGTGAAAGTTTGCAAAAAGAGGAAAAAAATTGAAAAAATACTTTTACAAGTTTTTTGTCCATCACCATGAGCACGAGAACACTGTCCATCGACAAATTCTTTTCGCACATAAACAGTAGAATTATGTCGACTCAAGAGTATTTTCATTAAAATATGTAAACTAATATGAGGCTAATTGAGAAAATTAAGTTATGGCTTAGTGCTATTTTTCTTTGTTCAAGACAAATTATGGGAATTCACTTGGAAGACTTTTCTTGGAAGATTTTTCTTTGGGGTTTTGCTAGGTACGGGTAGGCAGGCTTGATCGCCAGAGGGCATACCATTGAAAGACAAGGTTGAGTTTTGGGCCATATCAATAAGACTTTCTTTTTTTGCTCAATATGTGAATGTGTGAGCTTAAAAAAGGGGTTTAGTGAACGGAAGTATTCATTCCCGGGGGGATCAAATATTTTTGATTGGCGAATACGGTTGAACAAAGCTTGGTTCAATTCTAGAAGTTAATCACTTACAGTGTTTCTAAAGTTTTCTCAATTATTTTTTTGGCTTAAACTCTAAATTTCTCGTTGCATTTTGATGTAAAAACGTTTGGTTTCTTTGAATATAATTTAACATTATTTCAAAAAAAAAAAGAATACGGCTGAACAAACTGGATATCAATCAAAAGTTTAGGTAAATGATAAACAGAAAAGATGCGAAACTTCTGACATTAGGCTACAACATCCAATTTGTGGGAAGTAAATATGGTTGAGGTTTTTCAAATTTTGTTGCCCTTGTTTATTTGGTTTGTGTGTCTTTCTATTCCCTTTTACTAGAAACAAATATGGTCTATTTTTCTACCAAAAAAAACAAGAGTTAATTTCAAATAAGGCATTTGTCTTACAGATGTATTTGCTTTTAGGCACTTTTGACCCGACATTCGAAAACAGGTACTATCACTACGTGAAAAGTCATCTTTCTTCTTATTCGCTGGCGTCATCTTCTCCACTGAAACTGCAATTCTCTTAGTTCACAAATCTTCTCATCTGCAACATTATTGTTTCACACTATGTAACATCTGTCGTCTTTAGTCCATTGTTTATCATCGGTAATTTGTATTTTCATCTTCATGTAATGTAAAATATTATAATCTTCAACGATTTTTGACACTCCCTTCTCTACTAAGAACGCAACTATGGGTCTCAAAAGGTTTTGGAATACTTTATCAGCATGCCTAACATTTACATACTGTAAATTGAATTTTTGGGTTCCTAAATCCCAAACTAGGGTATAGTTTTTACTAATGTTTAGACTGTGTACCATTTCCATACTTATAATTGAGAAGTTCTAGATACAATATCTATTTCCCGCTTTCATACCAAGTTTAAAATCGTCAGAATCGAGTCAATAAATTGTTATTGTTGAATATTGTTGAATCCTACGGTAGAAAATACCTCTTTTGAAAGAAACTTTTTTAAGATGTCCATTTTGAATATAAGCTCAAAAAAAAAATTGGTATATTTTATAGAGTGAATATGTGATCCAAGTTTTGATAACAGATTTGAGTAGTAGGGTCAGACCGCGCTAGTCATAAGATCTTAGACAACCGATTGCAACGTACTACAAAAACTTGTTTGTACCCAAAAAAAAAAACGTAAAAAAAAATTGTTTTATACGACATTTCAGCACCAAAGAAGTTAGTCATCTACCATCATAAGCACAAAAATAGGAATAGTCAATGTTTACGAAAATCTAGGCAGAACAGGCAATGCTAGGGAATGAAGCCGTGAACATGGGGGAGCCTCCTTATCTAGATTTTCAATTAAGTACTAGTATTAAAAAGTTACTTTCGTAAACCAAACGCGTCTTAGTTAAGATAAAGAGGGATCATGTCTTGTTATTGTTATTCGTGGCTAAACTAGGGATTATTGTAGAAAATGCTATTTTGTCGTCTATATTTTTTTAGAAATTTGTCATTTTGTTAATGAATTTAAGAAATTTGCCTTTTTTGGCCACTGAAAATGACTTTTCTTTATCCTTGTAAACCTACACATTTATGAATTTTTGTTTTCTAAACAATATTTTTAT
>Ga0041059_1001644_pt1 | contig 17488 bp, 20 predicted proteins | sample AraColnosormetaG_FD_56232 | JGI IMG/M metagenome (GOLD analysis project Ga0041059, IMG submission 56232) | Arabidopsis roots microbial communities from North Carolina, USA - Col MF nosort | ecosystem: Host-associated > Plants > Roots > Unclassified | place: USA: North Carolina | collected...
TTTTTTTTTTTTTTTTTTTTTCTTTTAGAATTTATAAAGTTTAGTAAAAAATGGGGACACATGATCAAGTAGGGTAAAACTATAAATATGTCACGAATCTATTATACATATTGTCGGGTAATTTCATTGACTTATCGTTAGAATCACGTCCATCTCTAACGTTAAGTGATAAAAGTAAAACATTATTGTGATTGAGAAATACTTATATCTTCCTTGTTTAAATCACGTCATATTTTATGTAAATTCATCACTTTGCGTCAAAATAAACAAATCAGGAGTTTTCGCCGTCACTGAGGGATCATGTTTTACCATCAATCTGCTATACTGTTTTTCAGCTTCAAAACTGTGTAATTTTGTTTGCACTAATAATTCAAAAAGAAGAAAAACATTTTCTTTACTCTTATGCATGGGCATCATCTCTATTTTAATGTATCAACATCATCATTCATTTTCTTTACTCTTATGCATTTGCAACATTATCGTAATTCATGAGTTCGAACAATCAAATATTGACGTTGAACAGCTACAAAAACTGATAATCTAAAGAAGATTCAAGAGAAGACATTAGAGGCCTGAGCAGTTCTAGCAACCTTAATGAAAACGTCTTCAAGAGTTGTGTCTGCAAGTCCCCAAGCAAACACCCTAAAATTGTCCTTTGCCTTCTCCACCGCCTGAAACACTTCCGAGATCCGAACTTCCTCTTTTGGTATCTCAAATTTTTGTGTCCCTGCGATGTGATATATTTTCTTGGCGTTTGGAGAAACATCTTGAACCAACATCTCCACATCCTTTTCATGTTCCGATGGTGTTGTCATAGTTAAAACATAAGATCCACCATACCTTGCCTTTAGCTCTTTTGGATTCCCTACGCATTGTAACCTTCCGTCTACAAAAATGCCTAATCGGTCACATAGAAACTCTGCTTCTTCCATTGAGTGAGTCGTGAGGATTATCGCAGTGTGGTTTTTTGCACGTTTGATGGCTGTCCATAAGCTCCTTCTTGAAGCCGGATCAAGTCCTGTGCTTGGCTCATCCATATAAACCACCTTTTAAAAACACATAAACCAAATATAAAATTGGATTTGTTAAAAGGCTCTCTGAATACCAAGATATTAGTAGTAAGAGAAAATGGTGTACCTTAGGACTCCCAATAAGTGAAATTGCTACGCTTAGTCTCCTTTTCATGCCTCCACTATATTTCCCAGCAGGTTTATCAGCAACTCCACCACGAAATAGGTTCACACTCTTAAGAGATTCTTCTACGGCCTAATAACCATGAATAAACATTTTGATGCTTTTGGAGTGATATAGGAAACAATTAGTAAGATTGATAACATATATACTTGGTCGAGATCAGAGCCTTTGAGATTCTTTAGTCTCCCATAAAAGAGCAAATGTTCCCTTCCTGTCAGCGTTTCCCAGAGCAAGCTAGTATATATAGTACATACAATAAGAGAATGATGAACAACTATATCTATATACAAGAACCATACTAAAATGTTTTCAAGAATAAAATCAATTACTCATGCTGTGGACAAACACCAATGCTGGTGTATACAATGTCCATGTCCTTGCATATATCCAAACCATGAACAAAGGCTGCCCCAGACGTTGGTTTCATAAGCCCAGTCATCTGAAGAAAAATACAATATATCAACTTTGTTAGGATTATCTCACATTGGAAGTGAGATGAGCCCTAATGATATATTTGTAATATGGACTAATCCACACATTTCTAATTATTATTCAGTTTGTGTTTAGACCATATTGATGAAGGAGGTTTTTCCGGCACCATTGGGCCCTAACATGCCAAAGCATTCTCCTGAAGGCACTGCAAGAGATAATCCGCGAACTGCCATTTTTTGTGGGTTCCCATCCCTACATGGATACACCTTCTTCAGATTGTCACATACAATCGCATGGCCTGTGCTCGTCTCAAGCATTAACTGCTCAACTTTGACTCTCTGATTGAAACAAATCTCTTAAGCAAAATAGCTACATAAACGAAAAACAATTGTGAAACGTTTTGCAATACCTCATGTGCAACATCTAATTTTTCCATTTCTATGGCAATAGCGGAGACTTGTCTTTGCAAGCCATATGGAGAAGGAGATTTCTTGAAAGGGTTTTGGTTTTTCAAGAAAAAGAAAGGGTCTATTCCCGATGAAGATATCTTATCAGTATAGTAAGCTGCAATGAGTGCAACAAACCACTCGACGATAATGATGTAGAAAATTTCCTCCATTGCACTATCATTGAAATCCTTCCACTTCATTCCACCACTTCCATTCAAGTTTCTCTTAAATGCGTACTGTGAGAACTCATACAACCCACGATATAAAGAGAAGCCCGGATACAACTCCATGATATATATCCAACTCCCTAGGAAAATGTAAAGACGTTATTAGCAATATGGTTAGCTTTTGAGAATATGTCTCTTCAAGTTGTTCTTGATATCTTACTAGGAAATGATAAACCTTCCAACAGAAACTGGAAGAGAAACGCGCCCAAGAGCCCAGATCCAAACACATATAGGTAAGCAGCAACTACATTTGAGACATAAAACAAGGAGTATTTCTTTTAATTAACATCCTTTATCTTGAGATACATTTAGTTAACGTGTGACTTAAGTTAGTACCTGATGCTGTCTCAATCTTTGAAAATGCTGAGGAAACTAGAAAGGCGATGGAGATTTGTAGATTTATGCAGAGAAAATAGAAAATGAACTGGATGCTGTAGTCATTAAACCGGAAGAACTTCAGTCCTACAAGGAGAAATAGCTCTGAAACTTGTTCTATAAGAAAAAAATATAACATAAGTAAGATATGTCAATGATTCAAGTACCTATTGCTGACCCAAATATCATCAAGCATATAATGTATACTATGGATATGGCGAGAAAATAGGCATAGGTTATCATCCAATAAGGACCATCTCCTAGGCCATGCATTTTCATTATAATTCTTAAATGCTGCTGCTTCTCATACACCAATGAGGTTAACATCACCTGCATAGAAAATACCTCTAACTACTGAAATCCCATGCATGTTGTAGGATCTTGATCATACTAGGAAAAACTTCTACCAATATATACTTGTAAAAGCCTGAATCAGTCTAGTGAAAACAAACTTACCGGGAACAGAAGGAGAATAACCCATGTGAAGAAAATAGGGCCAATGAGAGACGCCATTTCCAGTCGGAGCCTAGTTTCTTGTTTTGGCATTTCTTTCACAAAATCGAATAACATCTTTGTCCCTGAGCCTTGCAAAAACTCAAGATAAGCATTCGAAACCTGCATATTTTTTCAAGAGTTTTATGATCAAGAGACCAGTCTTAACTAGGTATAAAACAATTGAGAATGTCTTGAATGACTTAGTTTCTCACCAAATTTACTGAGCGCGGAACTCGGACATACTTTACACGCCTATCTCGTAAATCTCCCTTGTATGTAGAGTTGTACCAAATGGTCACATTGAAGTTGTTTATATCGGTATCCATGAGATCATATGCTAAAGAACCACACACAATAAACTAATAGTAGTTAGAAGTTGCATTGTAAACACAGAGAAAAATGATAATTGATAAGAGAAGTGGAGTAACCTGCAGCGACCTCGTTGATGATCTCCTCGAGATTTCCTTGTCGATATCCCTTGAAGATCTCATTGCTAATCTCTATGGAGTTGTTTCGCCAGAGATTCAATCCTTCAACGCATCGCACCTCTGCTTTGACACATTAGCCATTAAGGTAATCAGCTACAAGAATGTTTTCTCAGAAGCTAGCTTTGAGTGAGGCGCAAGAAATATTCTTTTTAACAAATGAAGTGTGAACATGTAATGCAGTCAGATTACATTTGAACTGCTCAAGTAAAAATCTACATATCATATGTTTACTTTAGTATATTTAAGATACTAGATTTTTTTTTTTGTTAACTAAAATACTAGATGTTTGTCATGCGCCATCAATATAGCTAATAATAAAATTTGTTGTGATTAAAAACTTCTATTTTTAACTTGTTAAACCAATAAAGTTTTTTCCGCAAAATTAATAAAAAAATTTATCGTAACAATATTGTTAGCAGACTGTTTTATTTAGCCTATTTTATTTTGTATACAATTTGGTATTTAGAAAATCATATATATAATTTTCTGTGAAAAATGTAAGTAATGTATTACCTTCTAAAAATTCCTAGAATCGTTGTGAACTTAATACCTTTATGAAACTCGAGAGGTGATTGTCGGAAGGGGAATGAGAATGTTGTAGTGTCTGGAGTGCACCGAGGTTGGACGTTGAAGATGGGAAGATCTGAGAGAATCCCTGGATCAAGATAATTGGTGTAGTCTGCCTTTGATGTAGTACCCTGAATACATATTTATTCATGATCAGTCCTGAGAGATAAAGACTTAAATGATAATGGAAACAATTAGATATTGGATACTTGCCAAGACATTATAGGCTAGATTACGCAAGAAAAGATCAGAGGAGTTCATCGCGAAAGATGTACTGAGAAGATTCCGAGATATAGCTAAAAAATAGTGAAGATTAGTTCAATCGAGAGAAAACAACAATAATGGACATTGTGCATATTATTGATCACCGACATGAGTGGTCAATTTTAGAGTAAATAATGGAGGAATACGTTGGAGATGGTCTTAGCTAAATATACTCAGCTTACGTCCTCTCATTAGTAATATTACTCTTTCCTATGTTCCAAGAAGTTCAAAATTTAAGGTCGGCGGTCCATTGGCTTGCCTTACACCAAATTCAAATTGTGTAACAATGTGTATGTAAATAAATTAGAATAAAAGAGGCATACTTGTTCCAAGGGAATGGTTATTTCCAGTAAGAAGTATAGTGACAGGACAAGATCCAGTTTGTCTGCACGAGTCACGGTCACGATCAGAAGAACGAGTTTCAGGACGCGGAATATGTAACAACGGGAGCAATGGTGGAGGGTTGGGGAAAGCACAAAAGAAGGCTTGGTTTTGAGACGAATATTGTAAACCGCAACTCTTTTGTCCGCATTTACCATCTCCATTTTTGTCGATGCATCGACAACCACATCGATTATCAGCAGAGTTATTAACTTGTGTATCGAACAAGACTTGAATGCCAACTAGCAGTACGCAGAGGTAGAAAGGGATCACGATGAGCCGAACGTTGCTCCATATGTTCCGTTTCTAAACCAATTATGGATATTTAGTATCAAGATATAATTACATTTTAAACCAAAAAAAAAAAGAAGATATAATTACATTTTACAATGGATTTTGTATCAAGTAATTATTTGCACCATTATTCTTAAAATATAACACATGAATTGTTTGGCCAAACCTGATATGTTAAGTTCTTTCTAAACAAGGAATTAGCCTGCGTAAAGAAACCCGCGGGAACATGATTCCCCATTGATGAAGCTTAATCTTGTAATCTTGATTTTGTTTGTTTTTCTGTGTTATCTTTCCTTTTGTTTTGGGTCCTGATGAATTCACAATAAGATCCATATGACACGCTTTTATTTCCACTAGTGTGCATTTTTTAAAGTTGTGTCCATGAATTATGGTATTAATGATTTGTTACTTGTAATTTCAACCAACGAAATCTTCAATTAAGTGTGTCGACAAAGAAAAATAATTCCAAGTAGTTTTACAAGAAAGTTTCCAAGTAAATGAATGATCCCACGACCTATAAATTCTTCAACCTATGTGGAGAATGAGCTGTTTATTTTACAAAGAATAATTTATAATGTTAATTATTACTGTAAGATTACGGGGAGACGTGAATTTTTTATGGGAAAATATGTTCTCGTATCTGTACGTAATCACGTTACATAATGATGATAAAATAATGAAGATCTTACGATCTAAAGAATTTAGTTGACTATAGGGCCTTTTCGTTAGAACGACGTCGATCTCTATAACGTCAAGTGTCCAAAGTTAAACAATGCTGTGAGATATACGCTTACCGTATATTGTTTAATTATATATTGGGTACAACGTAACTTTAACCAAATGATCTACCATATGTTTAAGAATAATGGTGCAAACTGTAAATAATTGAAATACCATATGTAACCAAGTGAGCTAACATCTCCGTGTCGTTGTTCTCTTTTTGTAGGAATTTACTTAATTTGTTATACATAAATCATCTACAAATAAACAAGTTATAAGAACCTCAAAGAAATTTACAACCTTGAAAACGATTTATTACGATAATATACATGAATCAAACCTATGCATGGTCAATTTGATCAAACATGAACAATCAAATATTGACTTTGAACAAATAAAAAAATGATAATGTAATTCATGAGAAGACATTAGAGGCCTGAGCAGTTCTAGCAACCTTAATGAAAACATCTTCAAGAGTTGTGTCTGCAAGTCCCCAAGCAAACACCCTAAAATTTCCTTTTGCCTTCTCCACAGCTTGAAACAATTCTGCGATCCGAACTTCGTCTTTTGGGATCTCAAATTTTTGTGTCCCTGCGATGTGATATATTTTCTTGGCGTTTGGAGAAACATCTTGAATTAACATCTCCACATCTTTTTCATGTTCTGATGATGTTGTCATTGTTAACACATAAGATCCACCATACCTTGCCTTTAGCTCTTTTGGATTCCCTACGCATTGTAACCTTCCGTCTACAAAAATGCCTAATCTGTCGCAGAGAAACTCTGCTTCTTCCATTGAGTGAGTAGTGAGAATTATTGCAGTGTGTTTTTTTGCGCCTTTGATAGCTGTCCATAGGCTCCTTCTTGAAGCTGGATCAAGTCCTGTGCTTGGCTCATCCATATAAACCACCTTTTAAAGAATTAAGCCAAATGTAAAAAATATATTTGTTAAAGCTAGCTTTCTAATTAAATCATATGAATTAAGGGTTAGCCATAAGAGAAAATGGTGTACCTTAGGACTTCCAATAAGTGAAATAGCTACACTTAGTCGCCTTTTCATGCCTCCACTATATTTCCCAGCAGGTTTATCAGCAACCCCTTCGCGTGATAGGTTCACACTCTTAAGAGACTCTTCTATAGCCTAGTAACCATGAGTTAACGTTTTGATACTTTTGGAGTATTAATGTAGGAAACAAGTAAGATGATAACATACTTGGTTGAGATCAGAGCCTTTGAGATTCTTAAGTCTTCCGTAAAAGAGCAAATGTTCCCTTCCTGTTAGTGTTTCCCATAGCAAGCTAGCACACAACAGAAACAAGAGAATGATGACACATATACAATGGAATAGATTCAAATGTTTTCAAGAATACTTACTCGTGTTGTGGGCAAACACCCATGCTAGTGTATACTTTGTCCATATCCTGGCATATGTCCAAACTTTCAACAAGAGCTGTTCCAGATGTTGGTTTCACTAGCCCAGTCATCTACTCATATAAATATTTGGAATATTCCAGAACAAAAATGGAGATGATTAATCACTAACATATAAAAGATATGAGCATATGTCCATTCATTGTTAATTGTTTTATAGTCTAAAACCTATTAATTTTAACCACTATTTTTCCTAACAAAAATATGTATTATTCATGAGAGTTTTTCAATAAGAAGCTCAGCAAAACTGATTTTCTATCCATTTATGTACTCACCATATTGATGAATGATGTCTTCCCTGCACCGTTGGGGCCTAACATGCCAAAACATTCGCCTGGAGGTACAGCTATAGATAACCCTCCAACGGCCATTTTAGGTGGGTTCCCATCCCTACCAGGATACACCTTTTTCAGCTTGTCACAAACAATCGCATGGCTTGTGCTCGACTCAAGCATCAACTGCTCGACTTTTGCTCTCTGATTAGAATAAATTTCTTTTTTTATCAAAACAACTAGAACATATGATGTATTGTGAATCATTATGTTATACCTCCTCAACGACATCTAGTTTCTCCATTTCTACGGAAACAGAAGATCCTAGTCTCTGCAAGCTATGCCTTTGTGGAGAAGGAGATTTCTTGATGAGATTTTTCAAGAATAAAAAAGGGTCTTTCGCGGATGAAGAAACTCGGTCCATATAGTATGCTGCAATGAGTGCGAGAAACCACTCAATAATAATAATGTAGAAAACTTCATCCATTGCACTATCACTGAAATATTTCCACTTCATTCCATCACTCCCATTCAATTGTCTCTTCAAAGCATACTGAGAGAACTCGTACAATCCACGATATAGAGAGAAGCCGGGATACAACTCCATGACAAAAATCCAGCCTCCTGCGGAAAAGTAAACGTACATTATATTAATTAACATTGTAGTCAGCTTTTGAGAATAAGTCTTCTTCAACTTGTTCTTGATAGCTTACTTGGAAACGATAAACCTTCCAACATAAACTGGAAGAGGAAACCTCCCAACAGCCCAGATCCAAACACGTATAAGTAAGCCGCAACTACAGTCGAGCCATAAAACAAAATGAGTGTTCCTTTTAATTAACACCTTCATGTTCTTGAGCTACATTTAGTTAACGTGTGACTTAAGTTAGTACCTGATGCTGTCTCAACCTTTGAAAATGCTGAGGAAACTAGAAAGGCGATGGAGATTTGCAGATTTATGCAGAGAAAATAGAAAATGAACTGGATGCTGTAGTCATTAAAGCGGAAGAACTTCAGTCCTACAAGGAGAAATAGCTCTGAAACTTGTTCTACAAGAAAAACATAACATAAGTAAGATATATCAATGATTCAAGTACCTATTGCTGACCCAAATATCATCAAACATATAATGTATAATGTGGATATGGCGAGAAAATAAGCGTAGGTTATCATCCAATAAGGACCATCTCCTAGGCCATGCATTTTCATTATAATTCTTAGATGCTGCTGCTTCTCATACACCAACGAGTTCAAGATCACCTGCGTAGAAAATACCTCAAAGTAATTAAATCACATGATATAATTTGGATCATAAAAGAAATTTTCTTCCAAGACTGAAGCAGTCTATTGAACACAAACTTAAACTTACAGGGAACAAAAGAACAATAACCCATGTTAAGAAAATGGGGCCAATGACAGATGCTATATCAACGCGAAGCATACTTTCTTGCTTAGGCATTTCTTTCACAAAGTCGAATAACATCTTTGTTCCCGGGCCTCGCAAAAACCGAAGATATGCATTCGAAACCTACAGTTATATAGCAAAGTATATGGTTCATAAAAAAAAGACTTGTCCTAGGTACAAAACAATGTGCACTCAGTTTCTTACCATATTGACTGAGCGAGGTACTCGGACATACTTTACACGCCTATCTTGTACTTTGAAATTACCCTTGTAAGAAGAGTTATACCAGATGGTCACATTGAACTTGTTCCTATCAGTGTCCAAGAGATCGTATGCTAATATAAAACCAGAGAAAGAGTCAGAAGTTGCAAAAGTAAAAAAATAGAGACATATGATAAGAGAAGTGTAATAACCTGCAGCGACCTCATTGATGATCTCTTCATGATTTCCTTGACGATAGCCCTTAAAGATCTCATCATTGACCTCTACTGAGTTATTTCTCCAGAGATTCAATCCTTGAACGCATCTCACCTCTGGTTTGACAAATTAACTAAGTTAATCAGCTCCAAGACTGTTTTCCAGAAGCTAGCTTTGAGTGATGCCCAAGAAATATTATTTTTAATAAAACTTGCAACATGGAATGCACTCAGATTGCATTTAAACTTAAACAGAAAATTTGCTCAAGTAAAGTCAACATATCTTAATTATGTTCACTATATTACCACTAGGCTTTTTAGTGACACGTTGTAATTAATTTACAAAACAAATTGGTACCTTAAAAATAATCACCTAACATAATTTTGTGAACTTAGTACCTTTATGAAACGTGATAGGTGGTTGTCGAAATGAGAATGACAAGTTGGTTGTTGGAGTGCAATAAGGTCGGATTTGGAAAATGGGAAGATCTGAGTGAATCCCTGGATCAAGATAATTGGTGTAGTCTGCTTCTGATATTGTACCCTGGATATAAAAATTCATCATAAATTCTGGTAGATAGAGACTTAAATATGGCAATGAAAACTACCAAAATTCTGGCGGAGAAAAACTTGCCAAGACATTGTAGGCGAGATTACGCAAGAAATGGTCAGAGGAGTTCACCGCGAAAGAAGTACTGAGAAGATTCCGAGATAAAGCTAAAAAAATGTGAAGATTAGTATCGAAACTGTTAGGATCCTATAAGACTAATTCACTTTATAAATTTGCTTAAAGTTTAAAAGGCATATATAGTACTTTCTCCAAGGGTATGGTTATTCCCAGTAACAAGTATAGTTACAGGACAAGATCCTGTTCGTCTGCACGAGCTACGGGCAGGATCAACTAAACGAGTTTCAGGACGCGGAATTTGTAGCAACGGGAGCAACGGTGGAGGGTTAGGGAAGGCACAAAAGGAGGCTTGAGTTAGAGATGAATATTGTAAACCACAACTCTTTCTTTCGCATTTTCCATCTCCATTTTTGTGGATGCATCGACAACCACATCGATTATCAGCAGAGTTATTAACTTGTGTATCAAACAAGACTTGAATCCCCACTAGAAGCACACAGAGGTAGAAAGGAATCACGATGAGCCGAACATTACTCCATATGTTCCGTTTCTAAACCAATTGATAAATTAGAATATTCTAGCTATATATATCAACTTAACATAAATAGATTTTGTATACAATAGATAACACATGCATGTATTCTTTGGTCAAACCTGGTAGGTTAAGTTTTTTCTGAACAAAGCATTAGCCCTCGTCAAGAAACTAGCGGGGACATGATTCGCCATTGTTGAAGCTTTTTTTTTTCTTTCTGATAAAAAGCTTCTGGTCTTGATTTTGGTATTTTCCTTCTGTTTTATATTTCCTTTGTTTTTTAATGTATTTTGTGACAACAAGATCCACGTGACACGTTTTTATTACGACTTGCCAATTATTATGTGGTTGAGGATGCATGGATGTTACTTAATACTCCCTATGTTTTTTATTTTTGTTATTTTTTAGGAAAAGTTTATATTAAAATATATATTAAAGTTAATTTTAAAATGTATTATTTTTTGTATTTTACAATTTTCTATAATTTTAAACCAATGATATTCAATTATTTTTATTAAAATTTACAATTTATTAACAATAACTAATAAATATTGCATAAAAAATTTAAAAAAATAATCTTTTTGAAACAAATATTTTTTCTAGAAAATCAAACAAAAAAGAACAGAGATAGTAATTTTTAACGAAGATAACGAGGTAAACCATATGTATGCGAAGTTTCGTGGGGCACTTGCATTTGGGCATGAAAGACCATAAAAAAAATCAAGATTATCACCCTGTCAACTGCTGGAATAAGAATTTTTTTTTCTACCCCAAAGTCCCTAGTGCACGAGCCTCTCAAGTCTCAACCAACTCGAAATTATTTGTGTTGATAAAGAGCCAATTACTGTAGTTGCAAATATTTTTTTGGGGGTTTATTGGCAAGTTGCTTAGGAAAAGGAGTGATCATAACAAGACCAATAAATATGGTATTGTCAGGTATCACTAAATATTTTTGATATTGATGGGTTTTAAGGACGTCCATCTCTATCAACGTTTAAGTGTCCAAAGTTAACAAATGCTTTGGGAACTGAGATGTAATTTTCGTGAAATGAAATACTCAGCTGCTATTGTAGTATGACATCACGACCAATATTATTATTTTTGCGATTTAGTCCATTTGATATATCAATTCGGATGTTGCGTTTTTATCCAAAATCAATTGCATTAAAATAGTCTGAATATGTTGAATGTAAGAATATAGTCTTGGATGTAAATTTTGTATCTTAACTTAACAAAAGAGTTTGTGCTCGTAATTTGAGGATCACATTGTATCTTAATAACTGTGAAATCTCTCTCTTCTCACCAAACAGAGAAGTCCTGTTTTTTTACCCAAACAGACAAGTCCCCTTTTAACACCAAAACCATAAAAGCCAAAAATTCCTCTCTCGTATGCATTCACGTCAACTCTTGTATCAACATCATCATGTCAGCTAAAATTTATAGAGCCACAGTTTACAAAACAAGACAAAATTGTTTAACATGAATCATCCATAAACAAGCAACTTATATATAATAGCCTCAGAGAAATCACAACTTTCAGCCGATTTATTCTAATAATGTACATTTAATCAAATATATGCATGGCCAATTTTATCAAACCTGACCAAAAGAATATTGACGTTCAACAGAAAAGAAAATGACAACGTTAAGAAGATTCAAGAGAAGACATTAAAGGCTTGAGCAGTTCTAGCAACCTTAATAAAAACATCTTCGAGAGTTGTGTCAGCAAGTCCCCAAGCAAACACCTTGAAATTGCTCTTTGCCTTTTCTACCACCTGAAACACTTCCGAGATCCGAACTTCGTCTTTTGGAATCTCAAATTTCTGTGTTCCTGCGATGTGGTATATCTTCTTGACATTTGGGGAAACTTCTTGAACCAACATCTCCACATCTTTCTCATGTTCTGATGATGTTGTCATTGTTAACACATAAGATCCACCATACCTTCCCTTTAGTTCTTTTGGGTTCCCTATGCATTGTAACCTTCCATCAACAAAAATCCCTAGTCGGTCGCAGAGAAACTCTGCTTCTTCCATTGAATGAGTAGTGAGGATTATCGCAGTATGTCTTTTTGCGTTCTTGATGACTGTCCATAGGTTCTTTCTCGAGGCTGGATCAAGCCCTGTGCTTGGCTCATCCATATAAACGACCTTTCAAAGGTAAGAAATAAATGAGGACGAGTTTGTTAAACTTGAAAGAGCCTTAACTCTCTAGATGTACTATTTCTAAAGGTCACGGTTGTTAAAAGCAAAGATATTCTTAGACAATGGTGTACCTTAGGATTACCGATAAGTGAAATGGCTACACTCAGCCGCCTTTTCATACCTCCGCTGTATTTCCCGGCAGGTTTGTCAGCAACTCCTCCGTGGAAAAGGTTGACACTTCTAAGAGACTCTTCCACAGCCTAATGCGAGGTAAGTAAAGGTGAGAGATAGATTGAGCGTTTTGATAACTTTTGAAGTAATATAGAAGGGAAGTGAGATTGATAACATACTTGGTTGAGATCAACGCCTTTGAGATTCTTAAGTCTCCCATAAAACAACAGATGTTCTCTCCCTGTCAGTGTTTCCCATAGCAAGCTGGTGGTACATAATAGACAATGAAAATGATAAACAACTAAATAATCGTTTGTATTGTTGAACAAAAATAAAATGTTTTAAGAACTTGATTACTCGTGTTGCGGGCATACACCCATGCTAGTGTATACTCTGTCCATATCCTTGCATATATCCAAACCTTGAACAAAAGCTGCTCCAGAAGTTGGTTTCACAAGCCCAGTCATCTAACCAGAAAAAACGATGCAACTTTTATTATCCAAGGGGAGTTTTTCAGTCATAAGCTAAGCACAACTATTTATTTTTTAGGGGTAGATTTGTGTACTGACCATATTGATAAAAGAGGTCTTGCCAGCACCATTGGGCCCTAACATGCCAAAGCATTCTCCTGAAGGCACAGCGAGGGATAACACTCGAACTGCCTTTTTAGGCGGGTTCCCATCCCTACCAGGATAAACCTTTCTTAACTTATCACATACAATTGCATGGCTTGTGCTTGACTCTAGCATCAGTTGTGCAACTTTTTCACTCTGATTAGAAAAAAAATGTAGAAATATAATTTAAAACAGCTGAAGAAAAAAAAACACAAAGAACATGGAATAGAATGTGATAATTCTTTTGCAATACCTCGTGAATGACATCTAGTTTCTCCATTTCTACGGAAATTGCAGAGACCTGTTTTTGCAAGCTATGAGATATCTTGAAAGGGTTTTGGTTTTTCAAGAAAAACAAAAGGTCTTTTCCTGATGAAGACATCTTATCGATATAGTATGTTGCAATGAGTGCAACAAACCACTCAACAATAATGATGTAGAAAACTTCATCAATTGCATTATCACTAAAATATTTCCACTTCATCCCATCTTTCCCATTCAAGTTTCCCTGATAAGCATTCTGGGAGAACTCATACAACCCGCGGTATAAGGAGAAGCCAGGATACAACTCCATTACAAAAATCCATCTTCCTAGAAAAAGTAAATATTATGTTAGCATTGTTCCCATTTGTGAGAATAAACAAGTCAACGAAATAGCGCATATTTATTCCTCAAGGTCATCTTGATAACTTACTGGGAAACGATAAACCTTCCAATAGAAACTGGAAGAGGAACATACCCAAGAGTCCAGATCCAAACACGTATAGGTAAGCAGCGACTATAGTGGTGCCATGAAACAGAAAGTGTTTCTTTTATTAACACCTTCATGTTCTTGAGCACATTTAGTTAACGTGTGATTTTATTTCGTACCTGATGCTGTCTCAACCTTTGAAAACGCTGAGGAAAGTAGAAAGGCTATGGAGATTTGTAGATTTATGTAGACGAAATAGAAACTGAATTGTAAGCTGAAGTCATTAAGCAGAAAGAACTTCAATCCTGAAAGGAACCATAACTGTTATAGCAAGTTCTATAAGGACAAGAAAATAATAACATAAGATATGGTAATGATTCAATACCTATTACTGACCCAAAGATCATCAAGAATATTATATAGAACGTGGATAAAGCGAGAAAATAGGCGTAGGAAATGATCCAATATGGACCATCTCCTAGGCCATGCATTTTCATTATAATTCTAAGACGCTGTTGCTTCTCATACACCAATGAATTCAAGATCACCTGCATATAAATGCTTCATAGATTTACAGATCATCATATATAGGTCGATGAGTATAGTGACAGCCTAAAGCAGTTTATTTTAAGCAAACTTACCGGTAGCAGAAGGAGAATAACCCATGTAAAGAATATTGGACCAATTAGAGAGGCGATGTCTAGACGAAGTTTAGTTTCTGGTTTAGGCATTTCTTTGACAAACTCAAACAACATCTTTGTCCTAGGGCCTTGCAAATATTGAAGATAAGCATTTGACACCTGCATTTTTGCAGAGTTTGAGAGTCTCTTCGTTTTTGAAACTAGTCCTACACTGAAAGATTATATTGCAATGCAAGGATGTTTTAGGTACATCACAATTAGTTCCTTACCCAATTGACTAAGCGGGGTACTCGGACAACCTTATAAGGCTGATTTCTTGCTTCATCCTTGTATGTTGCGTTAAACCATATGTTTACATTGAAGTTAGTCATATTTGTGTCGAAGAGATCGTATGCTAAGGCAATAAAAAAAAAAAAACATTCAGAAATCTCATGTGTATACTAAGGCTCTATAACCCTAGATTTTAAAAGAAAAAAACAGAGAAGTCAAACATTAACCTGCAACAATCTCATTTATCATTCCATCAGAATTTCCTTTATGATAACCTTCGAAAAGCTCAAGATTCACCTCAATGGAGTTATTTCTCCAAAGATTCAATCCTTGAACACATCTCATATCTGGTTCCGGTACAAAAACTAAGTTAATATCACAACAAGAGTAAAATATCCTATAGCATAAAGTAAAGTATGCATCTCAAGTGATGTCTAAAGGATTAAAACCTTTATACCTTTCGTAAAATTGAGAGGTGATTGTCCGATTGAGATTGAAAAGTTAGAATTTGGAGGACACCGAGGTTGAATATTGTATATGCTACCATCTGAGACAATCCCTGCATCAAGATAATTTGTTGCACTTCCCTTAAATGTTGTAGCCTGAAAAAACACAAGTTAAAAAAGTATAAGACAGAGAGATTTCACACACTTTCATAATGCAGACATTGAACTAGAACATGAAACTTACCAAAACATTATTCGCTAAACTAAACAAAAGGTCAGAGGAGTTCATTGCAAAAGGCCTCCTTAGAAGATTTCTTGATAAAACTAGAGAAAACATAAACATTAGTTCCAATGAGAAAACAATGTAGAATTATATGCTTCATGATAAAGAGAAAAATACCTGCTCCAAGAGAATGATTATTCCCAGTGAAAAGTATAGTTACAGGGCAAGAGTTTTTTCGTCTGCACGAGTCATTAGTGAAATTAGCATCAAGAGCACGATACTCAGGACGTGGAATTAGAATCAATGGAGGCCATGGTTGTGGTTTTGGGATAGCACAAAAGAATCCTTGATCCCGAGTCGAATATTCTAAACCACAGGTCATTTGGCATTTACCATCTCCGAGTTTGTCAATGCATTGACAACCACATTGATTATCTAAAGAGTTATTGACTTGTGAATCAAACAAAGCTTGAATAAACACAAGAACTATGCAGAGGTAGAAAGGAATCATAATAAGTCGAACATTGCTCCATATATTCCGTTTCTGCAAAAAAAAAAACCACCAAAGAAGACAACACATAAAAACTAATCCCTAGAGTTCCCAATACTACAGAGAATTTACATGTAACAAAAATCGTACATGGTCGCATATTTACATGTAATAGTGGAATTACTAAGGGAAAATGAAAATGTCGAACCTGATAGGTTAAGTTTTTTCTAAGTATAGCATTGGCACGCGTCCAGAAACTGGCTGGGCCAGAATCTGCCATTGATATGAAAGCTTTGGTAGCTTTCCCTTCTTTGTTCTTCTCTTTTAATTTTTAACCATCGCCAAAATACTTTTCTTTAACAATAATAATTTAGTTTGATGTTCAAATATTTTCTTAGGTTTTTTATTTCATTTGAAAAAATAAATAAACATTGGAACTTCATTATATATTTACAAGAAACTGCGAATGAGTGATCCTCACGACCCTTTCGATTTGCCAACATGCGGATTTAAAATATATATTTTGAGAGTTACTAATAAAAGATATTATTACTATTATATTATAGCTAGGTGTTACGTGAGCGCACTATCGATATAATTCAAAAAATCTACCAAATCCTTCCTAAGTTCCTATGTCTATGTGATGGTTACTTGAATGACAAGTAATGTACGGTCCAACAAAAATAATAGAAAATATATGATATAGTTGGAATTGCCTTTTTAGTAGACGAATTGCGCGAGGCTTTGCGGTTTACTAATTTTTATGATATACTTTTAGCTTAATATCATCAACTTGTTGAAGACTCAAAAGTGTTTTTTGAGTAAATTTTCTTATTTAAAGGACAAACAACAGAAGCAAATTTATTCTCTTAAGAAAATAGTGAAAAAAAGCCTGGAAAAATGGTTCAATGCTCTCTTTTCTCAAGTATTTGATTTTCATTTAAAAATCTTTTATTTATGTTTGGCCAGTTTTGATGGTATCATGCATGATGTCACAACCATACTAACTCTGGAATTATCTCTTCAATTTTAGCCATGGTTATCTGTTATTGATAACAAGAAAATCAGATGATCCAATAGTTCAATTTTTTTATTTTAGAATTACAGATCAAATTTTAAATTTTCACACTGCAATTTTAACTATGAACATAGTAGATCATAAACCTTACAAAGGTTCATTTTTTTATTTTACTTTTTTTTTTTGATTATACGCCTCCATATTATGTGT
>Ga0041059_1001645_pt1 | contig 17480 bp, 16 predicted proteins | sample AraColnosormetaG_FD_56232 | JGI IMG/M metagenome (GOLD analysis project Ga0041059, IMG submission 56232) | Arabidopsis roots microbial communities from North Carolina, USA - Col MF nosort | ecosystem: Host-associated > Plants > Roots > Unclassified | place: USA: North Carolina | collected...
TTCGAACCAAGATTAACGGCCTAGTCTCAGTCACACACTCCTCGTGTACGAAATTACCACAATACCCTCCGCCGCTCAAGAATTCGATCGTGCCATCGTCGTTGTTTGCGGTGAGGTTTCGAAAAGGATTTACGGCGGAGGAGGGATCTAAGAAGTTGTTAGCGGCGGAATTAAAGAAGCTGGCGGCGGTGGGATTGAAGAAAGCGGCGGTGATTTGATCACGGGTGCGACGTAGTTCAGCGGTGACGAGTGCGATTTGGGTTCGAAGATGGAAAATGTATTCGTGACAGCCACCGACGGGCCGGGGAATTGAGAGCGTATGTTGGATTCGTATATGATCGAGCTCATTGCTTCTCTTTGTTCCTCCGGAGACAATCCTAATTCTTTGAGCTTTTTTTGGAGACGGGTATTGGAATGTAGACGATGAAAGTTTTGGAACTCTTGATGTCGCTCCGCCGGAAAGTAAGGACGAAAGAAACAGTCCGGTGTGCAACGACGGCGTTGGTGCCTGCAAGCGGCGCATTGGTTGACATAACCGCCGTTATTTACGCCGGAAGAGCCTTGCAATGTCATCAAGATGATGACTGATCTGATGTGAGAATCAAGAAGAAAATGAGTTTGTTAGGCATCGTCGCCGATTTTGTTATAGTTTTTTTTTTCTGTAGAGTGGGAAAAAAGAAAGATTGAAACGAGTATTTATAGAGAACAGAGTGAAGCAAGAAGAATTATAAGAGATAGATTTGATAATTATAAAGAATTAAAAAGCTTCTCTAATAACAAATGTCGTTATAGCTCGGTTTAATTCTGTTTTTTTTTTCCAGATTATAAACCCCACTTCAAGTCGTTTTGTTTAACTAATTAGTGGACGAACCATGAGTCAACAATATTTTAGAATTTGGCTTTAACCAACAGACAATATTTCTTCAACATTTGCTCTTTCAGTCATTTGATTGGATAACAATATATTTGATAGGCTACACACATGGACCATTTCGATTACTTGAAAATTTAAAACGCGTTCTATTGACCTTCTCATTAGGCATTGTGAATTTACTAGTGTATAATTACATTGTGATATTTAATTGTGGATACACAAGAATAATCACAATTTTAGAACTTCCTAAAAAGAACACCGTAAATATTATCATGTATCCACTTATTTTTTAAAAATTCACTTGAGTTTTGTATAGTTGTCGGTCGGTGGTTAATTAAATTATTAATGACCATGATTTTAATAAACCAAGCAAAATCTATATATAATGGTAATCATTTTTTTTTTGTAATTCTGATTCAAAGCAACGCCTCTGACGCCTGAATCTTCTGGCTCTCTCTCTTTCCTCGTGCCATCAGCGCACTATCTCTAGCTATTGCTCTCTCTGCTTGTGATCATCATTTTCCCCAGTAACGTTTCTCCTCGACTTTTTCTCTGCGAGATCTCGCATTGCTCTCTCATGTTATGCACTACCTGTTTCTTCTATTTATGATCCTATCTTAGTTGCGGCCATGATTCCGAGATTGTTCCAAACCCAAGCGATTTAGTCTCTGTTCTCTCTGAACGAATTTTTCGTTGTGTTTTGTGAATCTCTGATTTCAGACGGAGAACGAGAGAACGTCGTTCGAGGAACGAAACGGAAAGAGGTTCGTATCGGGAGGAGAGAGCGAAAATGGGGGTGGAAGAAGGAGCTGGTGTTGATAAGAAGATAACGATTGGAGTCTGCGTCATGGAAAAGAAGGTGAAATGCGGCCCCGAGGTTTTGTTTCCTTTCGTGCTTTTATTATCGCGTTTTCTTGCTCTGACGAACAGATTGCGATAGTTTCGTTGAATCTGTTGTTACTCCGGTGAGGTTTTCAATTTCACTCTGATGTCTCGCTTATTGAGATTGTTCGTGTGTGTGGATTTTCTAGGTTTTTTCAGCTCCCATGGGACAAATTATGGACAGGATACATGCGTTTGGCGAATTTGAGGTAGTTTTTCACTTTCTCGATTTTTCTCATGATTGAGGATTTGATGTTTCTCAGGTTTTTCATTTGGTGATTTTTCACCTGGAGAATAAAAATGTCTCTTGAAAAGACTTAGTTCTAATTTGTGATTTCAATTTTATTGGAAGATGTTTTCCTGGGGTAATTTTTACAAGTTGTTTGTGTCTGTCTCTGTGGATTCTCTATAGTGTATTCTCTTCTTTTTTCCTTTTTATTTGTGATCTCATGGACCCATTGTTACCACTTTATTAGATTATACATTTTGGGGACAAGGTCATACTTGAAGACCCAGTAGAAAGGTACGTCTCTAAACAAATTTATGAATATCGTTTTTACTTTTGGTTTTATCCTATTTAATTCATGGATTTGTACCAATTCTCTCTATTAGATTATATGGAGAGAGTGTAGTTAATGATTATCAAGTACCATTATATTCTTGGACCACAAATTCACCAGGGACTTTACTCCCTTTACTGTTTCAGTTGGCCGATTTGTGATTGTTTGATTGCTTTCTATTCCTCTGGATATCCTCTTGAGAAAGTTCAAGCATATTCTTCTTTAAGAAAGTGAGTTCTACCTTTTTAACCTTTGTTGATTGTTCAGTAAATAAATTGAGTTTGGCTTTTGAGTTCAAACTTCTATATTCAGGCCCTTTTTAGTGAATGAACTCGATCCCCAATATCTTCTTCATGACCGCCGGAAAGTGTATGAGGTAACTATTTTACATTGCATGAAAGTTGGCCTGTGCATTTCTAATCACCATGTCATTTTCTTTTTTCATGTCTCCCACTCATTTATTTTCTTCACATTACCGTCGTTCATGAATAAGAAGAGCTACATACTTTCTCCTAAATTAGTAAAATTTTCTATTGATGGGCATCTATAGCATCTTGAGATGTATGGTATCCCAGTTCCTAGATATGCTTGTGTCAATAGAAAAGTACCAGACGAAGATCTTGATTATTTCGTCGAGGAAGAAGATTTTGTTGAGGTTAAAGGTGAACGATTCTGGAAGCCATTTGTGGAAAAGCCCGTCAATGGTGAGCTTCTCTTTTCAAATCTTTGATCAAAGTTTCTGAAACATTCTTAAACTACCCATGAACTACAAATCTAAGTTTGATTATGTGTCACTGAAATATTCTTACATTTGGTGTATTAGGTGAAATCGTTTTTTTATGTTTTGTTTAATTCAGTCTTCCCTCTGCATATGCGTGGGATGTAAATAGTAGATGAATTTTAAATTTACAGCCTGATACACTTTCAAGAAATGTGATTTAATTGAACACAATGATGTTTCTGAGTTTCTATTATTTTTCCTTGCTATATCAGCAGTGATCCCAATTGTTTCCCTGATTTGCAGATTTTTTTAATTGTCTACTAATAATGAAATTTTTTATGCTTGTAAAGGAGATGACCATAGTATAATGATATACTACCCTAGCTCAGCTGGTGGAGGCATGAAAGAATTGTTTCGTAAGGTACTGCTTCTTTCTGCAGAACTTGACTTCCTGTGAATTGAACTTGGTCTAATATTATTTTAATTTTCTTGGTACATTACTGAAGTTGGCTCGTTCACTACCTAATGTCTTTCTGCAGATATTGGTTCTTCTCGGATTGAACATTTTAGTTTCAAATGATTGTAATAATTTGTGGCACATTTCTGTGGTTAGCAATATTTCTTTCTGACCCAATGTTTTTGTTTTAGGTTGGGAATCGATCAAGTGAGTTTCATCCTGATGTCAGAAGAGTAAGGAGAGAAGGTTCTTATATATATGAGGAGTTTATGCCTACTGGGGGAACTGATGTCAAGGTTGTGATTTTTGTTGCTGTCTAGATAAGCTTATTCTGTTTTAATCCATGACCAGGCTACTTAACCTTTCTTAAAACATTGAATGTGTTTTTATGCTCTTGTTTATCCAGGTCTCATAAATTGAGATAGTTGCCGTGTTAATGTCCTTATGCTGTTTTGTTGTCCTGTTTGTTCCTGCAATGGATATTTTTCCATGTCGTAAGGCTATCTGGAATAGTTTTTTTTTTCTGGATTATGTTTTGGTTGAAGCTTGGCTTTGACGAGTTTTTGACTGACAGTCTACCCTGAAATACAGGTCTACACTGTGGGTCCCGAATATGCACACGCTGAAGCAAGAAAATCACCTGTTGTTGATGGTGTAGTAATGAGAAATCCAGATGGGAAGGAAGTAAGTCTGCTGATCTTTACCAAACCATTCCACATATGAAATCTTATGTCGCTTTTTCCATGAACAATGGAGCTATGGTTAACAGGGTACTAAAGGCGGTCGAGTATATAGAGGAATTGTAACTTATGTCTTATGATGGTATAGAATTTGATCAAAAATCAGTATTGTTATTTTATTGAACAGGTGAGATATCCAGTTTTACTTACACCTGCTGAGAAACAAATGGCGAGAGAAGTTTGCATTGCATTTAGGCAAGCGGTATGTGGTTATTCCAGTTATCTGACTGTCATTGTGTCTTGCAGAGTTCTATCGCCTCATAATTTTATATGTGCAACAGTAATAAGGAGACATGCCTGAGTCTCTCTCATAATGCTTAGATTGGAAATTGTTGAGCTAACTCTTTTATTTTAATACATAAGAAAATAAATCAAGTAATTGTAGATTACAAATGAACTGTTTTTAAATGTTCTCTTTCATATCTTCTCCACAATAGAATTAGACTTAGTGTTAAAGTCTTGCTTCTGGTGTAGTTTGTTTGAAGGAATGATTACGAAATGTTGTTACCTGGAAAAGTTGAAGATATTATTGTATAATGCATTAGTGGAATTATTTTCATGTCTGCAGGTTTGCGGTTTTGATCTCCTACGATCTGAGGGAAGTTCATATGTTTGTGACGTAAATGGATGGAGTTTTGTGAAGAACTCCTATAAGTGAGACACTAATCTGGACTTCTATTTTTCTTCTCAGTTCTGCTTATTGTTTCAGTTATATCTTCGCAAGGAAAATCACAAATCATTGTATATTTGCTGCCGCTGACCTAGCTCTATAGTTAATAAATTAATCTCATTGAGTGAATTTCAATTCTAGAGGTTTTTAGCAGCATCTTTTGCCTTCTAAAAGATCGTACATTTTGGCATAAGCTAGTAGAGGCAGAGCTCATTGCTTATTATTTGAGATAAACACTGTGTCATCGTCATATCCACTTTTGGAACTCTCAGTTTGTATTCATTTGGAGTTTTAATCAGAAATGTCACCAGATCTCTTTCTCTGTAAGGTATTACGACGATGCTGCTTGTGTGCTACGGAAAATGTTTTTGGATGCAAAGGCTCCTCATCTTTCTTCAACAATTCCTCCCATTCTGCCATGGAAAATCAACGAACCTGTCCAATCTAATGAAGGTCTTACCCGCCAAGGAAGTGGCATCATCGGAACTTTTGGGCAGTCAGAGGAGCTACGCTGTGTCATTGCTATTGTTCGGCAGTATGTTTTAGCATATGATCACCTGTCCTCTCTTAACTCCTCTCTGTTCACCCAGGCCCTGAGTTCTGTTTATCTTCTCTTGACAGTGGTGATAGAACCCCCAAGCAGAAAGTGAAACTAAAAGTTACAGAGGAGAAACTGTTAAACCTGATGTTGAAGTACAATGGAGGAAAACCAAGAGCTGAGGTGAGAGGCTTGGGATTTTCCACCTTCAACTTTGCCCCGCCTATAGGGATTTTCTGATACCGTGTATTTTTTTTTTCCTTTTTTACAGACAAAACTTAAAACTGCCGTCCAATTGCAAGATCTATTGGATGCCACAAGAATGTTAATTCCTCGTGCAAGGTAGACCCCTAATAATGATCTTATAACTTGAGTTATGCTTGCAGTATTTAAGCCTTTCCTTGCTTAAGTGGTACTCTGGAATACAAAAATTTTTTACTGATTAAGAGAACCAGTGGATTCAAGAATTTCATGGATGAACTGAAAGAAATTTAACTTGAATGAGTGAGCTAACCAAACAGTGGCTTTCATATGTTAATTTTCTACTTGTTACAAATTCCTTTGCTGAACTGGACTTTTGTTTATGATCATCCCGGTAAAGCTTTTTCTGTATTGACGAATATGCTTCATTGACATTAACTAGTGATGTAATTCATGAGTACAATTTTAAATCTGGCAACTAACTTATTGTATTTATGTTTGATGTTTAGATCAGGTGAAAGTGATAGTGATGCAGAAGACCTTGAACACGCTGACAAGCTTCGGCAAGTTAAAGCCGTTCTTGAAGAGGTTGTGTGCCTTCAAAATCTTATTTTTTCTTTCTTTTCTCTGAGCTATATCCATTTCGCAGTCCCATTGTATTGTTTATAGTCCTTGTAATTAGCTGTACAGTAACAGTTACAGCCTGCAAACTCAGTCTCATGTTATAGATGTGTAAAATTTGCAGGGTGGGCATTTCTCTGGCATATACAGGAAGGTTCAACTGAAGCCGTTGAAATGGGTTAACGTACCAAAAAGTGATGGTGAAGGCGAAGAGGAACGCCCAGTGGAAGCTCTTATGGTTCTGAAATACGGGGGTGTTCTAACTCATGCTGGTAGAAAGCAGGTAACACTATATTTGTTAGCAGACGAGTATGTCAAATGCAGTGCAAAGTTCAGTACTGGTATTGGTAATAGTTAGTGTATGGCTACCTAACACCAGTGCAGGCAGTTGAGGAATTCATCTCTGATTTCTTTGATGTTTGCTTAATTTTTTCCACAGGCCGAAGAGCTTGGTAGATACTTTCGAAACAATATGTATCCAGGTGACAACACATTACCTGCTTGATTTGTCCAATCATTTCATATTCTACCTTCCATATGTCTCATACAATTTTCTGAAACAGTCCATTGTAGTTGTGTTGATCAATATACATTTATTTCTAAGTGGTTAATGAAAAACTGGGGATATGCTTTCAGGGGAAGGTACCGGTTTGCTCCGTCTCCATAGTACATACCGTCACGACCTTAAAATTTACAGCTCTGACGAGGGACGTGTTCAGGTACAACTTTCTGCCGATTTCGTATTGACGATGACCATTGAGCATTCAAATGTTCACTATATCTTCTGGATATTCCTCATCGGTTGCACTGAGATATGATATGAATGTATGCAGATGTCTGCAGCTGCTTTTGCCAAAGGCCTGCTTGACCTAGAAGGACAGCTGACCCCAATCCTGGTTTGCCATTTTCTTTTACCTAGCTAGTATAGTGCCTGGCAATGTCATAATCATTAAATGTCTTATCTTTTTCTCTAGGTTTCTCTGGTAAGTAAGGACTCTTCCATGTTGGATGGCCTTGATAATGCCAGCAGTGAAATGGAAGCAGCTAAGGTTTGTCTCTCTCTTTACTACATCTTGATTGTGGCTTCAGCAGATATGAGACGAATGAAAGGATGTTTAGGTGCTATTTAGAAGCATCAACCAATAGTCAGTAGTGACATTCATAACGTTCTAGATTGGATCTATCTCTAATACACCGAAAGTTTTCTTTCTAAATTGACTAAATAGAGGCCTTTCCAATGCACTTACTCATCGAATGTTTGAACTAATGGTTTTTCATGCATGGCTTAGATGGTTGAATTTCATTTGGGAAAAGAAGGGTGAATTATATTCCCATATGTACAGTAACAACCATGTGTAATATTTTACAGCTCTGAATTGCTTTCCCAACTTGCCTGCAGGCTCAACTGAATGAGATCATAACCGCCGGCTCAAAGATGGTACATGATCACGTCTCTTCTGAATTACCTTGGATGACTGATGGGGCTGGACTTCCTCCTCACGCTGATGAGCACCTACCTGAATTGGTACGCCCATGTTTTTTCGACCTTTACTTTAGTCTATTAGCATCATGGAACCCGGATAGTGGGCTTTCTATCTGTTTTATGAATTGTATATATGCTACAAGCCATCATCACTACCGTTTGCATTTTTTAGCTGCATATTTTTTCCATTGTTAAATAGTATTCTTTGTTAAAATGGAATGTCAAGTGTTTTAACTACTTGGCGCAAGAAAAAGGTTTACTGGAGAGCACAAAATAACGTTACTTCTCTGTTTACTTCTTAAATAAATAGGTAAAATTAGCTAAAAAGGTGACTGAACAAGTAAGGCTACTTGCACAAGATGAACACGAGAATCTCGCTGAGCCTAGCGCTTATGATGTAGTCCCTCCATATGATCAAGCCAAGGCCCTTGGCAAGTCAAACATTGACGTTGGTCGGATTGCTGCCGGATTACCTTGTGGTAGTGAAGGGTTCCTTTTGATGTTTGCCCGGTGGAGAAAACTCGAAAGGGATCTCTACAACGAAAGAAGAGAGTAAGTAAATGGCCATATGCTCTCTTATTCTCTGTTTGAGTTTTAGAAATGGCACTGATCGTTGGAATTGAATGCAGGCGGTTTGACATTACGCAGATTCCTGATGTTTACGATTCATGCAAGTAAGCTATGTGTTTAAGTCTATTATGTTGATGATTTAGTGTGTATCTAGATTGATCCTTGCTTTAGTTTCTCCATTCTTAATATATCGTGAATGTGTTGTCAACACCAGGTATGACCTGTTACATAATTCTCATCTCGATCTAAAAGGACTAGACGAACTCTTCAAAGTAGCGCAGGTATGAGCTGAATAAATAGCTGTAGTATCTCTTCCACTATTTGAAATTTCGATGGTATTTCCAGTTGTCTTGCTCAGACAGTTTTACTTTACCACTACTAGCCAATGCGTCCTAGATTTCCAGATTTAAACTGTTCCATTTTTTATTGTACATCTCCGTTTTGCATTTCGATCGTGGACTGTGTTGATTAGGGCCACTTATGTGTTATGTGGTTGCAGTTGCTTGCAGATGGTGTAATCCCAAATGAGTATGGGATCAATCCACAGCAAAAGCTCAAAATCGGTTCAAAGGTGTGTGTTCTCAGCTTGGCCTTCTAAGTTCCACAATAGCATCTGACTTTTCCTCTCTTGGAATTTCCCTGAGGGTCCAGGGTTTTCTCAGATGATCTCACAACTTACCATTTTTTTTATTTTTTTTTGTTTTCTAAATAAAGATTGCACGGCGCCTGCTGGGTAAAATCCTTATTGACTTGAGGAACACTCGAGAAGAGGCCATGAGTGTTGCTGAATTGAAGAACAGTCAAGATCAAGTCTCAGTGTCATTGTATTCGTCAAGAAAGGAGGATAGATATAGTCAACCAAAACTTTTCGTTAAAAGCGATGAGTTGAGACGGCCTAGCACTGGAGAGAATAAAGAAGAAGATGATGATAAAGAAACCAAATACAGACTAGATCCAAAGTAACCGAAAACTCTCTTTTAGATTATAAGTGGCATCATATATCTTCATCATCTTTCTTAATATCATCTTTTTATTGTGTTCCATTTTAGGTATGCAAATGTCATGACGCCTGAACGTCATGTGAGGACACGTCTTTACTTCACATCTGTGAGTACCTTCTTCCATTTCTGATCTCTTTCTTACAAATTATTTATGTCCAGCTACATGCAAGCATCCGGCTGGCAGAAATGGAAAAAAGTCTTTTTGACATTTTAGTGCCACTACAAGGCTCTTCGAACTCTTAGAATTTTAGAATGTGGTTTATGACTAGATCAATGCAACTAGCTTTATAATCAGTAGTGAAGCCTGTGGAATTTATACATGACTTTTCTTCTATGAAACGATTGACAGGAATCACATATTCACTCTCTGATGAACGTTCTACGGTATTGTAATCTTGACGAATCTCTTCAAGGAGAAGAAAGTCTGGTCTGCCAAAGCGCGTTGGATCGTCTATGTAAAACCAAAGAACTTGATTACATGAGCTACGTTGTCCTAAGGCTGTTTGAGAACACTGAGGTTTTATAAATCACCCCGTCTCTTTTCTCTCTCACTCTTGCTTTCAAGTTGTTATACTCACTCGTGTCAGAAACCAGACATTGAAACATAAAAATTATTGCCTGCAGATATCTCTGGACGACCCGAAACGATTTAGAATCGAACTTACATTTAGCCGTGGCGCAGATTTGTCTCCCTTAGAGGTAAAGAGCCAAGCTTATTTAGACCCTTTTGTCTATGGATGGGAAATGAGTCCCGAGTACTAAAAAGAAGTGTATTTTTTTGTTTATGTTACATAACATCAGAAGAAGGACGAGGAAGCAGAATCATTGCTTCGAGAACACACACTTCCGATAATGGGACCAGAAAGGCTTCAAGAGGTTGGTTCATGTTTGACCCTCGAGACAATGGAGAAGATGATACGTCCATTTGCAATGCCAGCCGAGGATTTCCCTCCACCGTGTACTCCAGCAGGCTTCTCCGGTTACTTCTCTAAAAGCGCCGCTGTTCTCGAACGTCTTGTTAAACTTTGGCCCTTCCACAAGAACACCTCTAATGGCAAAAGCTAAACGCCAACAAAGTGGGTGACTAATGACTAATGAATGATGATGATATTCCTAATCCATTTATTTTTTGAATCAAAATTTTGAATTGTTAGTAGTTTCTAATTGAGTACACTAAATTGTTCATTTTGTTTTGTAGAATCGTCAAAAAAAATTGTTAAAAACAATTGCTAATTGATTTAGCATTATGGAAAATTTCCAAGCTTCTACTTGTCGTTTGCTTTGATGTATATTCTTAAGACAAAAGATGATACATATACCGAGAAAGAAGAAAGAGTTAAAAACGAAATGGAATTTGATTCGTACCTTTGATATTCCCAAAGAACTAAACACGAATTGATAATTGGTTCCAACCAGACAAAAATAAAACAGACACAACACAAATCCTGGAGGTTTTGTAAACCAAGGAAAAGCTTATAATTATGAAATAATTAATGAAAAAAATCCCGGTGATTATTAAATTGTTAATCTTTATATCATGTAAATTAAGTAACTACTGTAGAAGCACATGTGAAAAAATCTCACTTTTCTTTTCATGATTCCTTCCTCTTTGCTCGTTCTCTCTCTCTCTCTCTCTCTGCCTAGTCTAGTCTTTCTTCTGCACATCTTCTCTCTCTCTATTTCCGCAGACATCAATTCCCCTTTTTGACTAAAATTCCGCGACTTGGGCTTTGATCCATTCCCAGTGAATCTCACTGCTTTTCTCACAGAAAAAAATCACTCCTTTTTCCTGGATTTTGTTTTCTCGACTGATTTGGGGAAAAGCTATGGTGGTCTGATTAATCTCTGTCTGTCTTTGGTGAGATGGGTTTGGATGCTGTTAAAGCTAAAGGGAATTGGAAATCGGAGAAACCTAAAGAGACTGAGAATAAGAATCACAAGAAGAAGAATGGTGATGATAATAAAAGTAGAAATGAAGAAGAAGAAGAAGGAGAAGCAAGTGGTTGCTGGGTCAAATTTAGGTTTATGATTGGTTGCATACCTTCAAAATCAGACCTTGATGCTTCTTCTTCTTCTATCTATGGCTCTAACTGCACTGGTAAACATAACTTCTCTGATTTCTCCATTTTTGGATTTTGTTGGAATTGAATAAATGAACAATCTTTTTTGTGGGTTTTGTTTCTATAATTGTCTTCTCAGCTATATGTATGTTTCCATTAAGGGTTTTTGTTATATATGACTATCTTTGCAAAATTCACGTGATGCTTGTGATCTAACCCTTTTTCAAGCTTCCTTGTTACCAAATTTAGGGACATAAGAGTTAAGTGTAATTTTGAACTGTGATTGTATTTGGAGTTTTATTTGATTACCTCTTTACTTTCTTAATGAATCTGAGCTTTACATATTTGATGACCTCTTTACTTTTTGTAGTTACAACAATGGAAAGTAAATCGGCAAATGAGAAATCAAATGATCAACCAGTTGGTCAAGTTTCCTCCACAACAACAACTAGCAATGCAGAAAGCTCTTCATCTACTCCAGTCATCAGTGAAGAACTTAACATTTCTTCTCACCTCCGGAAGTTTACTTTCAATGATCTTAAGCTATCTACTAGAAATTTCAGACCCGAGAGTCTTCTTGGAGAAGGTGGTTTTGGTTGTGTCTTTAAAGGATGGATCGAAGAAAACGGTACTGCTCCTGTTAAACCTGGTACTGGTCTTACGGTTGCAGTCAAAACCTTAAATCCTGATGGACTTCAAGGTCACAAAGAATGGCTTGTAAGAGACACTTCTTCTTCTGTTTCTTTTGATTTGATCACTTGTTGTTTTCTGAATGTGTTCCTGCTTGTTGCAATTGCAGGCTGAGATTAATTTCCTTGGTAACCTTCTCCATCCAAATCTAGTTAAGCTTGTTGGTTATTGCATTGAAGATGATCAAAGGTTGCTTGTGTATGAGTTTATGCCTAGAGGAAGTCTGGAGAATCACCTTTTCAGAAGTATGTATAAATCAAACCATTTTAAAGTTGTTTCCATGTTTAATCGTTTTTCTTATGATACTGGTGCTTTCATGTTTAAAGGGTCCTTGCCTCTTCCTTGGTCTATCCGGATGAAGATTGCATTAGGTGCTGCAAAAGGTCTCAGTTTCCTCCATGAAGAAGCTTTGAAGCCTGTTATATATCGAGATTTCAAAACATCAAACATTTTACTTGATGCAGTACGTATCTCTTACTCTTTAGGATCAACATCTTATATTTGCAAATTTTTTAACCAATAAATCCCATTGTCAGGACTACAATGCAAAACTATCAGATTTTGGACTTGCCAAAGATGCTCCTGATGAAGGCAAAACCCATGTTTCTACTAGGGTTATGGGTACATATGGCTATGCTGCTCCCGAATATGTAATGACCGGTGAGTCCTCTTTGGTTTCATCCATTTTCTTCAACTTGAAAACATTCAATGTTTACATCTTTGTTGATTTGCTTCCTGTTGAACTTGTTAAGGTCACTTGACATCAAAGAGCGATGTTTATAGTTTTGGGGTGGTTCTACTTGAAATGTTGACTGGACGACGATCTATGGACAAAAACCGCCCAAATGGTGAGCACAACTTAGTGGAATGGGCAAGACCGCATCTTCTTGACAAGAGAAGGTTTTACCGGTTACTTGATCCGAGGCTTGAGGGCCATTTTTCAATCAAAGGTGCTCAAAAAGTGACTCAGCTTGCTGCACAATGTCTTAGCCGTGACCCCAAGATTAGGCCAAAGATGAGTGATGTTGTGGAAGCACTTAAACCACTTCCGCATCTGAAAGACATGGCAAGCTCTTCTTACTACTTCCAGACAATGCAAGCTGAACGTTTGAAAAATGGGTCAGGTCGATCCCAAGGATTTGGATCAAGAAACGGGCAACACCAACCCGTGTTTCGAACACTGTCTAGTCCTCATGGTTCTTCGCCTTATCGACATCAGATTCCTTCGCCAAAGCCTAAAGGAGCAACTACATAGCTCTTACGTGGTGGAAATAGGCCACAAACGAACAGAGCTAGAAGGCTCAAGCTTTTATCGTCGTTTTTAAGCAACAAGGAGATATTTTTAAACAACGTTAGGGTAACTCTTTAATTGATTAATAATGTACGATGGAGAAGGGTAAATCCAAATGGAAAAAAAAAAAACTGATTTTGTCTTCCATTGCTGAAAGCATAGAAAAGTTATAAATTGAAAACATTTTTGATGCTCTTTATAAATTGAAAACACCAAGTATCTACCATTTTCAAACGCAAAAGCCAGTATCCCGGAAACAGAGGTATCGTGTTTGTTCATCTACTTCTGGTGGTCAGAATGATAGATTCAAAGTAGAGTACACTCCTTGGCTTATCGTTGGGTTGGGCAATCCAGGAAACAAGTATCATGGAACAAGACACAATCTTTTTCTTTTACTGATTTGCTGGATTTGATCTCGGCAATGCTACAACTTTGTGTTGTTTTCAGGTTGGTTTCGAGATGATCGATGTGTTGGCTCGAAAAGAAGGGGTTTTGATGAACACGATACAGTCCAAAGCTCTAATCGGAATAGGTTCTACTTCTCTTGCTTTTGGTTCTTTGGTTTGAAGAATAATAAAACTGATGACTTTTTGGTTCTATGTAAGAATCAGTACAGGTGCTATTGAAGGTGTACCTATCTTGTTGGCTAAACCTCAGATAAAAATCTGACCAACTAGACAAAATTAATTAGACATGTAAGAAGAACCTCATAGAAAAATCCACTAAGGGAACTCCAAATGGAACAAAGTATAGCAGAGGCAGAAAATAAAAGAGAGAACCAAGTAAAAGATATGGAACAGAGTATTGTAGCAGAGGCGGAAAATAAAAGAGAGAGAGCCAAGTAAAACGATCTTAATGGTTCTTTATCGTCAAAGACGATCCTTTCAATAGTATTTTTCTCTTTTATTTTCTACAAATCCCAACACCGAACAAAAAAAACAAATGAAAGATTGTTTAGCAAACCAGACAGCGATTTGTCCAAAGATTTGAAGACGAAAAAGAAATAACACCTATTCTACCCACTTCAGGGCCCATTTGGTGGTATCTTCTCAGGGCTTGAGAGCGAGAGCAATCCCAACCTTGGCACTCTTATCGATCGCCTTAGAATCAACCTCTCCAGAAACGGTGAAGAACGACTTTGGACGCCACTCATGTTGGATCAGAGCGTTAGCCACACCAGCATTGTTCACTCTTGCCTTCACTGTGGTCAATGGGTCAAGCGCGTGTTGAGTTCCGACAGTGATGGCGTTCTCTTTGGTCGTGAAGTTGTGGCTAATCTCAGCTCCAACCACAGTCGACGGGCTCACAATCTGGTAGTAGGATGCATTCAATTTCTCACCTTTGTCATTCCTGAAAAAAAACAGTTTAAGAAACAACTCTTTTAAAACCAGCAGCATTAAAATCTCAAGTCATCATTTCATATGGAGGGAGGCACTTACAGAATGAGGGAAGCAGTCAAATCATCCTTGGTGAAGTTGAAACCAGCATTGAAATGTTTGAAGTTGCCAGATTCGGTGTTATAGGCCACATCAGTACCAAGAGACAAACCATTGGTTCCAACCACACCGGAGAAGTTGACAATCGGGGTAGCTGTGAATCCAACGCTGGTAGAGATACCAGCATAGTCATGGAAATACTGAACCTCAGCCTGCTCAGAAAACAACAAATAATGGTTATCTCCAACATACCAACCTTTAAAAAAACGGAACAGAAAGAAAAGAAAGCTGGTGGAGTTATATACCTTTCCAGATTTGTGATCGGGCAACTTAGCCTGAACAATAACTTTCAGTCCAGGGGCAGGCTCATCAAAGGTAAGAGTGGTCAAAAGCTGAAATTATTCACACACAAAAAAAAATCAATTGAATACTCCAGCAGCAATCGGCAACATCATATATCTACTAGAAACAGCTAAAGCTAAAAAGTCTACTTACAGAAGAATCAGTGGAAACTTTGACATCAGCAGTGAAGTTGTTGTTCTTCACTTGGGTAGCAACATCACCCAAAAACAAGCTTCCTTTGTTTGTTCCCGTTGTAGTGATCGCCTACAAATTTATCACCATTCGACACAAGAAAGAGTCAAGTGAGAGTACACATGAAAACAAACTGTACAACCAAATTTGACATAACAGAAAACTAGACAAATCTCAATTTTATCACTAACAATAAACCCATCGCACCAACAAAATAGAGAATTGACAGAAATAAAAACAATAATAAAAACTTACAACACCAGTTGAAGAGTAAGTGGTGACACTGAATTTCTGGTCTCCTTGGTAATCCCTGTACAGAAGATCTACAATAGCATTCAAAAACCTTCAGATTCAACTCAAATAGAAAAGTTCAACACGAGACAACTACTCTGTATCCTTGATAGACATTTTCCAGATCCAAGATAAAAAATTTCAAAACCAGCTAATCAACGAGTGACCCAAAAATTGAAACCCAGAGAACCAGTCTTGTTATTCTATCTATACAGATAAACGAAACGGATAGCATAAATCTGACGGAAACGAACACAGATATTATCAATCAGCTCACAAAACACGAATATTTAACTTTTTATGCATCTATTCAAATTTCAACGACCTAAGCGTGACCGATAGAAATCGGAATAAAACCAGGAATGAGAAACCCTAACCGATTCAATGAATATCAACCTAAACCCAGATCAGAAAAGAGCTCAAATGTTTACGAAATGTCAACAACAGTCACATTCGCGTCACCATAGAGAAAGAGAGAGAGATCGTACCTCTGGCCTTTTTGCCGATTTCAGTGTAGAGTCCTGGACCTTTAACCATGATTGCCTCTGGAAAAATCGAAGAAGCTTTGAAAGATTCCGAAGTCGAGAAGAAGAGTAATGGAGGATTCTGGAGAAAATGAGGTGTGGTGTTTGTGTATATAAGGGGAAGAAGAAAGGGTAACCCTAAATTAATTTATATTATAATATTGTATTTCCCTGCTTATCAAGTAAAAATATCTCAGCCGTTAGATTAATATGACATGAGTCGGTGTCCCTCTTTATCAACCGTTGATTATATATTCCCCTCTCTCCAAGGCATTTTTTTTATGTTTTTTATTTGATTTTCGTATTCTTATTTTATTTTTTTATGGCTTTTTTCCATTTTTCATTGCGTGGCAAGCAAAGCAGGCCGTGTACTCTCTAGTTTTCTTCATCCCCAAAATTTATTTATTTTTATATAATTTTTTTTTTGTTGTTGAGTCTTTGACAATGTCTATTTATTTTCTTAGAGTTAACCATCTGAATTGTTCTTATTAATGTGATATTTAAATTTTCTTAAATGGTGTTCTTTTATATTTACTCCTATATAGTATCTATTATCCTATTTTTTAAAAAGAATAAGTCAAAATTTTGATTTTACTAGTTGACATGTTTTTTTCTAATTTAATATCAGGAGAAAAATGATTTACAATAATTAAAGAGAATGGTTGACATTATTAGCTTTATAATTTCAACATCTAAAAAACTATGACTAAATTAAATACCATATAAAATCCAAAATTAAGAGCCTACGTATAAAACATGTTTTTTTTTTGAACATGTCATATTCATAGGTCCAATAGAAAATAATATGCCAAAGTTGTTGGTAAGGCAATTAGCATTCCAAATATCACCCTGAAAAAGCAAAACAATAAAAACCACAAAAATAAATTTCAAAAAAATTGTAATAAGAAGAAGGAAAAAAAAAAATCAAATCAAGAAATATATTTATTTACCCAGTACTAATGATCTCCGGGTGAAGATTATACTCTTTTGCAAAAACAAATGGCACTACTCCTTGAGGCAATGCTGCCTACAACACAATAAATCAATCGACAAAAACATATATATGACAGATTTTATTATTAACGGATTATTAATTTTAATATTTTCACCTGTAATATTGCTACTTTGAAGAGAGTACTTTTTAATCTGATGCAATACGCAGAAGCAATCATAAGAGCAGGTCCTAATACGAACTTGAGCAGCATTGTTATAATCGCCATTTTTGTACCACATGCTATGATACTACTTTGTGATGCCATGAACAGACCTGTTTCATTTTTTGTTAAATTAAATTTAATTTCCAATCATGAAAGTTTAGTTTTTTTTTTTTTTTTTT
>Ga0041059_1001646_pt1 | contig 17477 bp, 17 predicted proteins | sample AraColnosormetaG_FD_56232 | JGI IMG/M metagenome (GOLD analysis project Ga0041059, IMG submission 56232) | Arabidopsis roots microbial communities from North Carolina, USA - Col MF nosort | ecosystem: Host-associated > Plants > Roots > Unclassified | place: USA: North Carolina | collected...
AACTCTACAAGACTTGTTGATCTATCAAAGCGTCTTTGGATCCTCCTCATTCCCCACTCAACCAGACATCTGAGCATACGGATAGGAGAGGAAGAAGCATCCACTCGACCAATTGATCATTCAGAGCATGGAGGCAAAGGCGCAGACTTTGCATCACCCTTTTTACTCGATCCCCAAGATCGAGGAATCGTCTGAACCGCCTCAAGTCTCTTGTCTTCTAGTGAATCTAGGGTTTTCAACATTTTAGTATAAATAGATCAATTTGGGGTTTGTCCAAAGGATCTAGCTTTTATCTCTTAGTTTTTCTTTGTGTTCTTGAATCTTCAAAACTTAATTACTCTTAATCTATTTTGTTTTTTCATTTAGTTCTTTGAGTAAAGTTGTTTAGCTTGTTTAGATCTACATTTTGGTATGATTTCCGTAATTTTTGGGTTTGTCTTCTTCGTTATGTTGCTTGAGTAATGATTAGGGTTCTTGAGGATGGATTAGATTAGGGTAATCTCTAGGTTAGTCAGTTGGTTAGGATTAGGTTTGATCCCTTCTGGATTCGTTGGCCCTTATGCGGTTTTCGCTGGCTAATGTGAAATTCGACCATAGGTATCCATCGTTCAAAAGACGTTCAAATGGATGCCTGATTTACAAATTCCAGAGATTTGTAGACTATAGACCAAGAGATTGGCTAGACTGCTTATTGGCTTTGGTAGATTGTTGCTTAAAACCCCGCTCTGCTATGTTTCATCAACGAGAGTTGAGATTAGGAAGTGGTAGAGTTATGGGGTCCTCTGTCACGAGAGTGGATTGACCCGGGTTTTGAATCTATCGTCTAGGGTTTCCGCCTTTCACCTATTAGCCACCTGATGACCCCTAGAGTTGCCCTTATCAATGAATTCATCCTTAGGACTTCTATTCTTCTTAGATTTATTTGTATTCACCCCCTAATTGCACTTTTATTTACCTGTTATTTGTGTCATCTATTGATTGCATTTTAGTTCTTAAATTTGTTGCATGTTGGTTCTACTCGACCCAATGAACAAGTAGGGTTCTTTAAGTTCTTATTTTTGTCGTTTGAATCCTGACATAGGATTGTTACTAGAAACCAACCATCTCTATAATCTGGTTTGACTTAGTTGCTTCTGTACTCATCTTGATTGCTAGCAATAACAGTGGACTGGATTGACACCCCCTATAGCTGCATCGACATGTTAGTGTTCAAGGGGAATTGAACTGATCCTCACTTCAACACAATAAGTAGGCGTAAAAACCTACTTATCAATTTGGCGCCGTTGCCAATTCATTGTTGCGTTGTTACATTCAAGAGATCAGAAAAAGTTAAGATCAAGTTCTTTTACATTTATCAAGTTACTAACTCATCTTTTCGTCTGCTTGTTTTTGTGGTATAGGTACTAATCTTTGTGCATGCAAACTCGTAGAAGTAGCAGTTCACGCTCAATTGCTTAATAAGGAAACTGAAGAGTCATTCTCTATCTCTTCAAGTTTTTTTACGATCGTTGAAGCTTCTTAGCTTCAGATTTCAGGTCAAAACAGAGCATCTAACACTTGTATTGATATGTTATTTGTTGCTACACATAAACAATTTAATGTTTTAATTTTGTTTGATTGATTTGCTAGTCTTGACTAGTTTTTGTATTTTCTTATTGATAGGATCCGTTTGATTCCTCTGATGCCGAGTATTTAAGATCATTAGATGTGGAATCTCGGAGAGTCATTGAGTTGGAACTTGCTAGATATGAACAACAACAAGCTAATGATGAAGCAGGAGGATCTAAAAAGTTGAAAAGAAAACTGAGAGATGAAACAGGAACACCTAAGACGCAGAGGAAAAAAGTGTGTGAACCAGAAGCATCTAAAACCCAAAGAAGAAGCAAGGGTGATGAAGCATCTAAAAAACCAAAAAAAGTGTTTAAGATTAGTGATGAAGACGAAGATGATGATGATGAAGAAGATGACGATGAGGACAATGGAGATGATGATGTTGATGATGATGAGGACAATGGAAAGTCATCGAAACCAAAGAAGAGAAGGCAATACTCAAAATTCTGGAACGATTTCATAGTGATTAAAAAGGTTAATCATTTGGGAAAAAGTGAAGAAAGAGCTATGTGCAAGCATTGCAAATTGGATTATGCGTACAATGCACACAAAAATGGTAAAAATACATATCGACGTTATTTGCAAATATGTAAGCTCGTGCCTAGAAATGGTGATGTTAGTAAGATGATGGTGAATGCAGAAGCAAAATTGCAGGCTAGAAAGATAGACCAGTCTGTTTTCCGGGAATTGGTAGCTAAGACAATTATCCAACATGATCTTCCATTTTCTTATGTGGAGTATGAGAGAGTTAGAGATACGTGGATGTATTTAAAAGCGGATGTCAAGTTCTTTAGTCGAAACACAGCTGTAGCAGATGTCTATAAGTTTTATGAGACTGACACGGATAAGCTAAAGAGAGAGTTAGTTCAACTTTCTGGAAGGATTAGTTTAACTACATATTTGTGGTCTACGCTCACTCCTGAAGGTTATATGTGTCTTACAGCACATTACATTGATAGAAATTGGAAGCTCAATAACAAGATCCTAGTTTTTTGTGCATTCCCTCCACCGTATACATGAATGAACTTAGCGATGGAGATATTTGGGAAATTGAAGGACTAGGGTATTGAGAAGAAAATTTTCTCCATCACGGTAGATAACGCGGGTAACAATGACACAATGCAAGAATTTGTTAAATCTCAGCTTGTACTCCGAGATGATTTGTTGTGTAAAGGAGAGTTTTTTCATGTTAGATGTGCAGCTCACATTCTTAACATCATTGTTCAAATTGGGCTGAAAGGGATTGGTGATACATTAGAGAAGATTAGAGAGAATATCAAGTACGTTAAAGGATCTTAACATCGTGAGATCTTATTTGCAAAGTGTGTGGAAAACGTTGGTATCGATCTGAAAGCTGGTTTATTGTTGGATATGGCAACTAGGTGGAATTCAACATTCAAGATGCTTGGATATGGCAACTAGGTGGAATTCAACATTCAAGATGCATTTGCTAATCTCAAAGACATTGATGCCAAAAACTACAAATTTCATCTTACAGACTCTGAATGGCATCGACTACAGCAAATGAGTGACTTTTTAGCGCCGTTTGATCAAATAACCAATCTTATATCAGGTTCGACATTCTTAACCAATCTTTTAAGATCCATAACTGGTTAAGACACTGCACAAAAACATAGCAATTTCCGAGAGCAAAAATAGTCGGCAATTTGTCGGAAACTGACATTTTCGACGAAGTTCCAACGACAGTTAGTTTGTCGGAATTCTCTCGTCAGAAAAAAAAATTTCGTCGAACATTTGTCGGAAACTGACCGACGAGAGAAATCGTCGGAAAATTTATCGGAAAATTTTGTCGGATCTTCGTCAGAAAATGACGTCAGAAGTGCGTCAGAAACTCGTCGATAAAGTCTGTCGGGAAGGCGACAGAAAAGTTTCGTCGACATCCCGACAAAATCTTAGACAAAATTTCGACGAGATTCCGAGAATAGATAACGTATGCTAAATAGTGATTCCGACGACTCTCCGACCAAGTTTGTCTGAATTTGTAGGAATTTCGAGACGAATTTCCGACAAAATATTATATAATATTTATTTCCGACAAATTTTTGATAAAATATTTATTATATTTAGTTTCAACGGATAAATAAACCTAATTAACCATTATTACATTTTGACAAAGTTCCGACAAAATATTATATTTTTATTAAAAATAATTTATTTAATTAATTAGGTAGTTATGTTTTAATTAATTATTTTTAAATTAAATTATAGAATTACAAAATAAACTTGATTAACCATTAAAAATATTAAAAACATAATTAAACATTATTAAGTTTTAAAGTTGAAAAATAAAAAAACATTATTACAAACACAAATATTATACATTATCAAATAGATTGTCAACGTTGTTTGTTTTTTATTTTCCCATCCCGTTTGATTTTGTCGAGAAGGCGATATGAGTTCGGGATGCAGTTGAGAAATAATATTCATCCAAAATATAGCATCTTTTAATTGAGTCTTCAAATCTTTTATTAGGGCAACATTCTCTTGAATATGACTAACTTCCACCAATTTCTTCATCAAACGGGATGGAACCAACACCAAACCTACGTCCTTTTTTTTTACTTCATTTTTCTCTTATAATAAAAAATTGTTGTTAGGAAAAAAACATAGTAGCTAAATATAATCTTATAATAACTATTACTTACCGATCGGAAAATTTCATTTTGTTCCACTTGTGTGAGTTGATCAACATTGGACGTATCCGGTTGTTGACTCAATTGTGTGATTTTCTCTCCCTCCATCAGTCGGCAGCGACGAGCTATTTCCTCAGCTTTTTAATCAACAAAGACACCATCCGATTTCCGTTTATGAGTCTCCTCCATGAATGTCACCATATCGGGACCGGCACCGGTTTCAGGATCCCGCTTTGCCATTTGAAACTTTTATAAGTAATTATCAAACATATTATATTAAATCTTAAATTAATATTTTTAAAATATAACTTTTTTACTTACCATTTTTTGTATTTTCGGATATATGCCATTGATCCACAAGTGTGTTTAGCCATGCCATAGCCGCCTCGCTCGCTCTTGCGGTTTTGGGAATTGGTTTCATTATGGGCTTTATTTTTCTCATTTCCCCAATATACAATTAGCCCTTGCCAAACATTTTCTCGCATCCATTTAGGCTTATCTTTCCCCTTAAGCCAATTTTTCCATTCATATACATAATCTAATAAACGGTTCGCACATATCACCTCAAATTTATCTTCTACTTTGGACGTAAGACCATCATCCCAGTAAAATTTTGCTACAATTATAAAATTTTTTATTAATATATCTTTTATGTTGTAAGATTTTTTTTTCTGGAAATTATAACTAAATTAAATAAAGTATAAATTTAGTTTTAATGAACTAACCACAAATACCTTAAACTAACGCTCCTTTGTTTCTCGAGAAACTGACGAAATATTTGGAGCGGGATCGGGAAATCGCTCTCAATGATTTTTTTATAACCTTCGTAAAACCATTATCAACTCCATACCTAAATAACCAAATTAATTAGTTGACATTTTATATATAGAAAACATGTATGAAAAATACAAATGCTTACCAAGTTGTTCCTTCCATACGACTTGGATCAATCTCGACCCGGAGCGCGGAGTAATTGGTCTAGCGTCATAGACTCCAGTGGATTTGCATGATCATTATGTTGTGGAATAGCCGATGGCTCTATCTCCGGAACTTCCGTGTCCTTCATGGGAAACTATCCGGTGATTGGGTTTGAGAACCAGAATTTTGCCCACTAAACAATTCAGGAGCAAACCCACGTTCATTACAATACGCCACATATCCATTCCACGGCTCATCTTCCATCTCCATAATCAATATAAAATATTAGAATTAGAAATATGAATTTTGTGAACAAAATTAAGATAGAAAAAAACTTAAATATCATACCTTCACGTTCAGTAAGAGAGAGAGAAAAACTTTTTACAGAAATTGTTTAGAGAGAGATGTGTCGTGTTTGGAAAGCTGCTGACATAGATACATAATTTTTCGACAACTAGTTTAGTTGGGAATTTCACGGAAACTCTAGAGCGCGACTTTCAAGCTGATTTACTTTCCCCCTTCAATTACTAAGCTGTGTAAAATTTAATGCCCAATTTCCGACGACATTTCCGACAAATAGATAAAATATCATCGGAATTTGGTCGGAAATTCTGGCATTAAATATTTGCCGCTTAAATTTCTCGCAACTCGATTAAATGAATTATCTGAAGACATGATATTTTTGATGAAGGCCATAAAATTCGTCATAAATGTCGTTGGAAATAGGGTAATAATTGTTTGCCGGTCAAATATTCCCCATGCAAAATAAATAAAAGCATCTAGTTTAATATAACAGGAATGTCCGACGAATCATTGACGACGTTTATTGTTGTCGTCGGAAAATCATCTGAAATGTGGTATATTTAAATGATTATTATTATTATTTTTATTTATTATTAGATAAACGATAAAATATTATTAACCAAAAAAACATTTAAATGTTTGATAACTAAAAAATACTGTTTAAACAATTTTTTAGCAAACATCATAGGATAGAAACAATACAATTCTCGATTTAATTTATTCAGAGTCAGAAGAATAATCTGAACTAGCAGAATCATTTTGATGTTCAAACTCTTCTCCACCCTCTTCGTCTTCTACATTGTCGCAAATCTCTTCAACTTCTATATTTTTAATATCAACAAGGGGAATGTCACCAACAGATTGATCTATTTGTGTAATCACTAGTTACTGCATTTTGTTGGAGCGGTTTCGTTTCTTTCACCCCATCAACTCTACTTCTTGGATTTATTTGTGGAACCGTAATCCATGGGTATTGTCTCTCACCTACTTCGGGATATGGTATGTAGCAAACCTGTTCCACTTGAGATGCCAGAATAAATGGATCGTACTTTCTTAACCGCTTAGTCGAGTTAACTTCCGTGACACCATACTTTGTAACTCTAACACCTTTTGTACCCAGATCGTACCAGTCACATTTGAAGAGTATACATTTCAAATTTATGACTCCTGGATACTCAACTTCCAATATATCAGTAATTTCACCATAGTAGTCAATCGAATCTGTGCGAACCACGACCACATCATTTACTGTTTTCCTTTTAGTCATTCCTGAACGTTTTATAAAAACGTAGCCTCGAGTGCAATACATCGGGTACTACATCGCCCTCGATAGAGGACTTCCAACCAACTTTTCAATCCATGTTGGATATTGTTCTTGCCTACTTGCTGCTGATTTGATCTGAAGATAATTAAATCATATTAGCAATGATAATAATTAGTAACCATATTCTAAGTAATATAAATTTATTGAGAAAACTAACATATTATTTTAACCAATTTGCATATTGTTTCTGCTTCATTTCCTCTTTTCGAGTCTCTGTCATGTTTGGATATGCTCTAGACACTTGGTCATCAAAGATCCTACAAACATTAATTTTTCAGTACTATAAGTATTTTATAAACAATATAAACGTATTGTTTAGGTATGAGTTATGTTTTGTACTTCTCGAATGGTATGACATCGTCACAGTTTCGAAGGATGTAAGTATGAATGTGATTATATTCTTGATCTGTAAACCATACTTCTCTTTTCTTTCCACTAAGTCTTCCAATTTGAGAAAAGATATTTGGGACAAATGTATGGTAAAAAGGTCGCACACCCCCATCATCATACCTACTTGGTTTCCTTGCTTTTGTTTGGACATTTGGAGCAAAATAGTAGGCCAAAAAATTAGAAGCTTCCTCATTCATGCCCTGAGCTACTATTGATTCTTCAACTTTCCTAACACTTTTAACTTTTTCCTTCAAATGGAACATGAAACGCTTGAAAGGGTACATCCACCTATACTAAACTGGACCACCTAATGCTGCTTCACGAGTTAGATGGATAGGCAAGTGCTCCATGACATCAAAGAACGAAGGGGGGGAAATTTCTCTAAATTGCAAATGATAATGGGGATATTATCTTCAAGCGTATGTAACTCTTCAACAGTTAGAGATCTTGAACACAAATCTCTAAAAAATGCACTTATACCTTCAAAAAATGAATAACCAAAAAAATATACATGAAATATACACAAATCTCTAAAAAATGCACTTATACCTTCAAGATAAGTTGGTTGTACCTGCAATTGCTTCATGGACAACACTTGGCAGTAGTTTTGTAAACGCAAAAGGTAGTTAACGTTGCATGAAGACGTGACTGTCATGACTTTTCAATCCAGCTAATCTACCACTGTGATCATCAACATAATATGATATATTTGATGCATAACCATCAGGAACTTAACATCATCAATTATCCACTAAAAAAACTTGGACTTCATGTTTCCATCTAATCTCCAAATAGGAACATGATCTACTCCGTTTGCAAGCAAATGGAGATCCTCGCGATCACATATATTAGGTAAATCCATTCTGGACTTTACATTATCTTTAGTCTTACCTGCCACATTCAAAATTGTGTTAATGATGTTGTCAAAGAAATTCTTCTCAATATGCATAACGTCAAGACAATGGCGGAGTAGATGACTTTTCCAATACGGTAGATCCTAGAAAATACTTTTTTATGCCAATTATGATGCTCTCCATATCCATCAATCCGGACATGACCATTACCCCCAACCGATATTGTACGATCAATATCAAAATCACAAAATTGATTCAGTATATAGTCACCATAATACTCATCTGGTGGTGGATCACAGATAGTCTTGTTCTTACGGAACAATGTCTTATTACGACGATATGAATGATTCCGTCTTAGAAAACGACGATGACAATCAAACCAACATGTTTTTCGACCATATCGTAATTGGAAGGCATCTGCATTGTCTTGACAATACAGACATAACAATCTTTCGTGGGTTGTCCAACCAGATAACATGCCATATGCGGGAAAGTCACTTACAGTCCGCATTAAAATTGCATGCATGTTAAAATTGGTCTTCGTGGAGACATCATATACCCAAACCCCTTGGCCCATTGATATATCCCTATTTTCACTGATTTTATCTATGTTTTAGGTATAGGATCTTGAGTCTTTATGTTATTTCTCGAGTCTTTTTAGTGTCTTATTCAAGTATTTTATGCAGTGGGACGACAATGGAGATAAGAAGACATTTTGGAGCAAGAGCTAAAGGAAAGGAAGCTAAGGAAGATTTTGGATTCAGGAATCAAGAGGAGTGTCGACCGACACACTCTTGGTGTCGATCGACACCAGTTTCGGCCTAGCAAAGTCCTAGACGCTTTCAAGTCTACAGAAAAGGGAATTTGCCCCAGAAAACTTTCCTATTTGCATTATTAGTCCCTAGACGTTTTATAGGGTTTATATACATTGTTTAGACCTAAATTTTGTTTGATCTAGTTTTTATCATCAAGTTTTCTATCAAGTTTTCTATCAAGTTCTTACGAAGCTTTTTGCAAACCCTGTTAGTGAGAGACATAAGCTATTCATTGATTGTTTTCAGAGATTGATTCAGATCTTAATACAGTGAAGATATCCCTTCTTTCCCTTAATCTATTTGTTGTGTTTATGCTTTCATACTCAATAATGTTGTTTACTTCAATCAATATGTCTGAGTAATCTGCTTGTTAGGAGTAGGGTTTCTCATTAGGGATTCATATGGTTTAGTAGATTGCCCCCTTGCTAAGTTATCTGTAGAATTCTTCATCTTTAATTATGCTTAATACTAGATTTAGAGTAATTAACTAGATCTTGAATCCAGACAATAGATATCCCCGACATAGGTATCTGTAGTTGGATTTATTATTTGATTAGCCTGGTTAATAGGTGTGTAATAAAAATCGGCCTATCTACTAAGTTGAACAATTGAACTCGTTAAGAATGCATATTTAGGTTGATAATTTCTCGGCTTCTCCGGTTATTGTTAGCTATAGATATAGGGAGTTTCACGGAACGCCATCGGTTATTCCATAATTAGAGTTTGAGTTTAAGAATGGTTCGATAACAACCTAGCTTTCATTAGATTTAGTAACCAATAGTTTCCTAAAAATACCCCGTTCCTAGCTCTTTATTTAATCGTTTACATCACGATCAACTTGTTGTCTTTTAATTTGTTTTCTTACTATTTCAATCATCGCCTATTTCAATCATCGCTATTCCTCCAACTGTGGAATCATCGATAATGGAAGTTTTTATTCACCGGTACCATTGGAACAGAAGAACTTGCTTTCACACCATACCAGCGGTTTGGGGAACAACGTTGTATTACGATGGAGACGCAAAGTGATGAGATACAATGACGAAAAAGATGACGTGGCCAAGAGTGTTTTAGTTATTTTAACTAATTAGTGGGAATGTGTTAACTTGTCCACGTTTCACGTTTCTTAGTAGTTACTAGTTTGCTTGTGATTTAAGCATCGTTTATTGCATAATCTAATATGAAGAGAAAAATTAAGTAACTTGTTCTAAAAGTCTTTGAGAACCAAAGTGTTCTTGTCCTTGTTCTTGATAGCATTGATTGTCTTAAACTGGGGCCTATTACATGAAAACACTGTATTAAAGACTAAATTGATTATGTAGTCGTTAGTTTTGGCAACTAAATTGTGATTTATTAGCGACAAATTAGTCTATATTATACATTAGTCGCTAATCAATCTTGAATGTGAGACTGATTAATTTATTCGCTAATAGATCGCCAAGTACAGCTACCATTTAGCGACTCATATATTCTATTTGGGCAATTAATTGGGCTTTTACCGGCTTGATCCAGTAACGAGAGCCCATTACCCAGACTATATAAACGATTTTATCGCCCTAATCCCCTTCTCTTCACTCTCTCACTCTCGACGAACCCTAACCTAACCCTAATCCCTTTTTGATCCCAATTCTACATCAATGCATCTTCAATCTTCTCAATCTCTTGTTTCTTAGCTTCAAGTGATGAAGACTCGTGGTGGAGGCAAGAGAGGAAAAGGAAGGGTATAGAAGATTCCCCCAAATAGACCCACTTCTTCCCACCAAATCGAGTTGAAATGAAGACCAAGGAGTTGAATCGACGGCCCAGGGGGCTTCCCAGCCAATACGAGTTCACGCCGGCGAATCGTCAAGTCCTGCTTCAAGATTCTGAACGAGATCTGATTGCACATCCTCCAACAAGTCAAACCGTGAGGGACTATCCTCCTCTGACGCAACTTTCCAGTCAGGCGAAGGATCTCCTTGTGGATATAGATCTCTTCGGGGATCTCCTTCTCCTCGCAGATCTGGATCGACTCTGTTTCGAGCATCCGGCTCGACTCAACCTAGATCTCGAGGATCTATTCATCATCTAGCCTCCACGTTGAAACAATCTCCAGAGGCAGTTCAACCTGAAGCCTCCAATCAGTCTCCAGCGGCGGTTCAACGAGAAGCATCCAATCCTCTACTTTAGGAAGCGTCAAATCCTCCACCTCGAGTCTTTGTATCACATCACAGCTCTCAAGCTCAAAACTCACACGCGGAGGAAGATGAAGATGAGGAAGCTGAGTTTGAGGCTGATTTTGAAAGGGAATCAACTATCCCTGAAGATTTGCTTGCAACTCTATATGAGTTGCTTGCCCAGCCAAGCCATGAGAAATATACAACGGTCATCTCTCCTAAATTGAGCCTCAAACTCTATGGTTAGCTGAGTATATTAGGGAGAGTTGCTAAGTTGATTATGTGTGTAATATTTGTATGTTAAGTGTGTGAAACCCTATGGTATGATGAGTATATTAAGTTGATTAGGTGTGTAATAAGTTGATTAGGTGAAGCGTTAATATTGAGTAATGTGTATATGCTAAGTTGATTAGGTTTGTATATGGTAAGCTGAGTAGATTAGGTTTAGGGTTAATATTGAGTAATATGTGTGAGTTTATAGATGCTAATTGGTTTATGTAATTGTAGGTTTGGTCACGAAAATGGTAAGATGACCCAGAAGATCACAAAGGTATTTAAAAACAAGTTTGATGGGCCATATTACAGTTGGAGCTATGTACCTACAGAAAAAGACACAAATACTTCCTCGAATTCGCCGTAAATTAACTTTTATCTCCTAGTAATCTCTTCTATTGTTTGTATCCATTTGGTTTGGTTTGGTTGTTTGATCACTAACATCAAATTCTCCTCTTGTTTTATAGAAAACACACACTTGGCATCCATCACTGACTGGTGTAATTGTAGAAAAATTCTACAAAATATGTCAGCTGCGTATGAAGGACATGGTTTCTAAGGCTTGCGCAAAACAAACCAATGAGCTTCCACCATGGATTGAGAAGACATTGTGGAAGGAAATGTGTGTGTATTGGGACACAGAAGAAGTCATTGCCAAGAGTTAAACCACATCCGCAAGTCGAATGTCTGACCGTAATGGTCTTGGCCCTCAAAAACATGTATCGGGGACAAAGTCTTTCTTACAAATCGAGTAAGAGATTGTAAGTTACATCAAGCACTCTTGTTTATTTATTAAGAATCTGAATTGTTTTGTGAACAACATTTCAGGAAATTGAGCTGAGAAGACAACCTACTATTGTTGAGATATTCCTTAGGACTCATACCAAAAAAGATGGGACGTTGTTGACACGAAGATGCAAGAAATTCATGAGGCATATTTGTATGACAAGGAAGCTAAGTTGGTTCCCCTTGAGAATGATGAAGGGTCTGATGGTACTTCCCGTCGATTAGAACTATCTCAAGAGGATGATGATGAGATTTTCCTTCAGGTAATGTGGTTAATACTTTTTTTTTTAATTCACTTCCTTCATCTTTTAAGAACTAATCCTCTTGTCTTTTGTTTGCATTCAACTGTCACAAACGAGAGAGAGGTATACTTCGGAATGGGAAGCTTAGGGAGGTACATCAATGAGAAGCGGAAGTACCCATGAAACACTTATGCTTTCACTTCCTTTGCAATCACAGTTTGAGGAAGTCAACCGCAAGATAGAAGAACAAGCGACTCTCCAATTACATCGTAAGGCAGAGGAATTGCGGGTAAAAGTTGAGCAAGCAGATATCAAGCGTGTTGCTAATAAGCAACAAACAGAGATCAAACACTTGAGGATGGTGAAGAAGTACTTGACAGAAACTAACCCCATGTTTCTCGAATTCCTCGAGTCTGCTGGTTTATGCTTTAGAAGATCAAACTGAGGATGTCCAAACTGCTACTGCTTTACAAGATTAACCCCATGAGTGAACATCTATTTTCCCCTTCTTTTAGTTTCTTTTCTTATCAAACTTACAAACTTGAATTATGTTGTGTTTAGCTTGAATATTATTATGTTGTGAATATGTTTGAGGAATGTTGTGTGTTTGAATCAAGGTTCTTTGTATGTTAAATAAAGCTTGTTTGTTAAATACAACTTTGTTTGTTAAATACAATTTCTTAACATTAGTATTTCATAAAATAGAATGTAAAATAGATAATTACACCTGTAATCAATCGTCAGATTGTTGCAATTAAGTCACCAATACTTAAACAAAACAGTTGCCATGTAGTGGCAAAACAGTCGATATATCAGTCACTAAATAGTCGCCAAAGTGTCACTATATAGTGGCAATAATGTCGCCTAACAGTCGCTAAAGAGACGATCGATGACTAAAATAGCGACACATGTTTTAGTCGTTCATCAGTCGCTACGTGGCACGGTTTGGCGACTAATTCATTTAGCGACGCAAGGTTTACCGACTACGTGTTTTAGTCGCCAAATCGTCGTCTTAATGGATTTACAGACTACTACGTTACTTATTATGTTGTCGCTAATTGTTTTCTTGTAGAAAGAAACTCAGAAGATTTAAGATTGAAGGAATTGATGAAGATCCTTTTGCTCGAACTTTCTTGGATCATGTGAATAATACTTGGCTAATGTGAAGAACAAGAGTTGGTCCATTGTGATTATCAGAAACTTGTTGATTTTTCAGTCTCTTTAGTCTTATTGGGATTGTTAGTCTTCATTTCTAATATTCTATTGTCATTAATCTTTACTTATGATAAATAATAAAGTGTTGCCTAGCAAGTAGTATTAGTGGTCTTATTGGGATTGATAGTTTTCATTTCTAATATCGTTAATCTTTATTTATGCTAGATAATAAATGTTGTCTCTCGAGTATTACTATCTTATTGGGATCGTTCGTTTTCTTTTTTACTGCTGTTAATCTTTATTTAATTATAACAACAAAGTTGAAGCTTCCTAGTAAGTGCAAAAGAAAAAGGGTAAAAAACATTAAGTTCTTTAGTCTAGTGATTTAATCCTTGATTTCCTTCCAATTTAATTTGTTAGTGTATTAATTTCTCGTTTTATAGAAATACATACCCACAATTATTTCAAAGTAGGGCATATTCTTTTCAACTACAGAAAATGACATTTGACCCGTAAAACAAACATTGCTAAAAGAAAAACATAAGATTCCCCGATTTGTTGCAAGAGAGAAACAAAAAACTAAGGAAGCTGTCAAGTATTCATCAACTAGTCTACTTGAGTTAGAACTTCGATTTGCAGATCGGTTACAAATATTTTTACTAAAACGTGTATGATGAAAGAAAATATGTTGATATAATGTCATACTTAGTATCCGAAATTTTCTATTCCAATATAACTGGCCAACAATTTCAGTAAGTTTTTAACGTATGTGTGGAAATAAAATTTCTATTTTTGTTTTTAGATGTAAGCATGGAACTAAATTAAAGTAAACTAAAAATGTACGCGTTTTACAACTCAACAAGTTAAACTCAGGGTAATAACATAATCTATACACAAAAGATCGAATTACTATGTAAGACTTTTTGTCACTATTTATACAGTGGAAGTACAAAGAAAATTACACTACTATCCTCATCTCTATTTTTTCTTTACTTTCTTTTATTTTTTTCTATCTCCTTTCTCTTTCATATATTTATTCATCTCTTCTTTTTCTGTCTTTTTTTTCATCAATTAGATTCTCAAATTATCATGAAAAGTTTAGAACAAACTTGTAAATTTAAGAAATACATGATCGATATAATTTTGTGGTGGAGAAAGATAATTGGTAGTGGTGGTTTTTGTTATGATTCAGTGCCGGTCGTTACGGTGGTGATTGTAATAATGGTGATGATTATATTATCAATGGTGGTTAGTGTAGGAAAAAAGAAGGTAACGTGAATGAAATCATGGATTGAGCTATAGAGTCGGAGAGTTGTGGCAAGCTAAAGAATTTTATGTTGATGACAATCGTTTTCTAAGTCTATTTCGTCAGTCAGTAAATCTAAAACAAAAATTTTATTTTTCATTGCTAATTATTTTCATTGTTATGAGGTTAACGTCATTACTAATCATTATCAGTAGTTATTATCTATTAGTTATACATTCAAATTAATATTATTTATGTATCGAATATTTTACCGTTACAAATATTATTTCGATATTTAGTATGTTAGCATGTTATTATTCATATATTTGATTATCTTACCATGTTAAGACAAATATTATTTTGATATTTAGTATGTTAGCATATTATTGTTCTATGTAATATGTTATAATCGTGATCATGTTAATTACGTAACATGATATTTTATTTTGTTGATATATATATATATATATATATTTATTTATAAATACTGATTCATAACTTTAAACCGATAAACATTTATTTAACAATTGAAACGACGACTTAAGAAAAAACTCTCAAACATAAGTATCGAGGAATCTCCACCGGTCATGTTCTACGGCGCCGGCAACGCTCTTCCTTGCCGGCAATGGGTGATAAATCATCTTGCGTTTCTTCGATCTTAATCTTGTGTTTCTGCCTCCTTTTTAGTTAAACTTTTTAATCTCTTTAATCCCTCACAAATCTTCTCAACCCACAAGTATCTCCTGTACGCTTCAATAATTAAAAACAAAGGAGAAAACAAATGGCCGGCGATAGCCATCCCTCAACACCTTCCCGTACCATCCCATCCGGCACGATTCATTTTGCCCAACTGGAACTCGATTTCCCTCACCAGAACATCTAACCCATGGTTTTCTTCCTGAACTTGATTCTCGAGTCAACCCCTTAGCCACTGACCTCCCGTCCACCAGAGTTGCTCGAGCCACCGCAAAACCCTTCAGCCTCTCCGTACGGCAGCTGCTCTGAGAACCGTAATCTGCCAACCAAAGGGAAATTAGGTTTTCTTCAGGTGGGCACTGCATTTTTCGTCACATTACAGTATCCAAAGCCCAACTTCAAATGTTGTGATCCAAGCCTTATCTAGCAAATATTCAGGTCTGTTTTAAACTCCTTTTTACCCAATCTTAGTCAATCTTTCTGTTGTTTGATGTATTCAATTGAGCTAGGACATCAATTCGGACATAACGCACATTTGTTACTAGTGGGGTATAAAAATCTTTTGAGAACCCTTCCTTTAGTTACAACTAGGGATTTGAGTAATGGAACCAATGCTTATGAAACTTAAAACTTGAAGGAATTCGGCATTATGATCCCGTCTTTACGAAGCGGTGATTACCGAAACATCCGCTACTTGTTATATTCGTTGCCTTTGAATCCAGAGCTTAAGCAAATGTTATCTTTCATATACGATTGGTGGATCATCCGGGCATTATTTCTTATGGTATTCTCCTTAAGAGGTTTCAGCACATTCATGGCTATTTTGAAAAGTTTTAAGAGTTTGAAGGAGAACGACATTTTGACCCCGTCTCAAAGATAGGTGGTTACCAAAGCTTCTGCAACCTTCCTTATCTAATAACCTCCTATGTGGAGAACGTTTCTAAGAACTCCTATGTGTTATCCGCACGAGCCACTTTTGACCACTTGTTGGTCGAGGATTTCGCGAAGCCCGTCTTCATGGTCGAATCCGCTATGGTTTGAACAGATTTTTCAATTTCCTTGGAAAACTCATGAGCCTCTATCTTTTCTTGCTTTATATTTTCATAGTTCCAACTTGTATGAACTTTCATCTTTTGATGTTTTAAGTGAATAAAAGTTGTTTGACAAAAAAAAAACATTTATTTAACATATAATATGTAAATTTACCACATTATTATATATGTTAGGTCGTTAAACAAACAGTTATATACTTATTTTTAAATATTAGAGTTATTTTGAATCGATAATATTTGTGTAATTAATATAAAAATGAAGGATATGTTTAGTTTATATATTATTTTTTTTCCTATTTACCTAAATAACAATGTACAGATTCTTATTTTTTTGTTCATCAATGTATATATTTTTAACTCACCCTTAATCTAAAGTAACAACGTTGTTAACAAACTCTACTTTCTACAAAATACCACATCTATGTAACTATGTTCTTTTCTTTTCTTGATAACTACATTTGTTTTTGTCTCAAACACATAATACCATTACCAAGAACAAACATGGAATTTTGATGAAGTTTTTTTTGTTCGAACCTTCTTCGATCATGTGAATAGTACTTGGCTAATGTTAAGAACAAGAGTTGATCCACTGTGATTATCAAAAACTTGTTGGTTGTTCAGTCTCTTGGGTCTTATTGGACTTGTTAGACTTCTTCATTTCTATTATCATTAATTTTTATTTATGCTAAATGATAGTGTTGTCATCTCTCGACTAATACTATATTGATGTTAACTTTTATTTATGCTAAATAATAATGTTGTCTCTCAAGTAGTACTAGTGGTCTTATTGGGATTGTTCGTTTTCATATCTATTGTCATCGATCTTTATTGATGCTAAATAATATAGTCGCATATTTTCGCTAATCTTACTATAACCAATAATAATAGTATACTTAATTAAAAAACATTACATCATTATTCGATGTGAAATCTTTACATGTACAAAACAATCATCATACCTCAACGAATAAAAAGTTTTTTTATAAAAAAAAAAAAAAAAAG
>Ga0041059_1001647_pt1 | contig 17453 bp, 15 predicted proteins | sample AraColnosormetaG_FD_56232 | JGI IMG/M metagenome (GOLD analysis project Ga0041059, IMG submission 56232) | Arabidopsis roots microbial communities from North Carolina, USA - Col MF nosort | ecosystem: Host-associated > Plants > Roots > Unclassified | place: USA: North Carolina | collected...
TTTTTTTTTTTTAATTATTAATGGGGGAAAGCAAAATAAAAAATATCATTATTCTCAGCCGTGGATTATATTAGTTATTTTTAGTGTTTTTAATCTTTGCTATCATGAAAAAGGAAAGAAAAATGCAAAGATACCAAAATAAGAAAGAGTACAGGTGAATAAGTCCAAGACGAGATTGGCAAAGGTGGAGCTTTGATTTGATATTTGATCGGCCTTCACTTTTTCTTCTGTTACCAAACTTCTTTTTCTTTTTTTTTTCACGAGCGGAACCAAATTTATAATTTTATTTATTTATTTTAAATAAGTGATAGCATTCTTTTAGACTATTAATAAAAATAAATAAAATTTCAAAATGAAATCCGGTAAAGTACTAGAATTGAACCCTAATCACGAATCTGACCAAAAAGCCAATTCAATATACACGGTTCGATTGATCAATTTAAAATCATTGACCCAAGTCCCCATCTTCCCCAAACCTCCTGTCTGATCCTTGTTTCCCGTTGTCATTATCTCGATGGAGTTATCTTAAAAATTGTTAGACATTTGAAACCATTTGCATGGTAGTAATGGCCTAATTAGCTTGCTATCCAATTAAGTACTTGATCAGGGAACTATATTTATAAATTAATCAACATCTTGTACTTATGGTTTGATTTTATCGAGAAACAAATAACAATTTACATTTTCACAAAAAAAAAACAATAATATATTTGAATTAATCAAAATCATAATATTATGGCACTTATACGTTCACGTTGACGTAAGTAACAGCAAGCACAATAAATGGGCCTTTTTCAAAAAGGCCGAAACTACTGCTTGAACTTGAAGTAACACCATAAGTGCGTCAATTTTGGTTCCACTAATTAAAGGCTCATCTCATTTGGTAAGCCCATTTTGGCGGCCCATGAGACATTGTAATTTTGTATAGCTGGGAGGAACTTGGGACAACAAAATGAAGGTGAGGCATCGTGCAATTGCAATAACTGAAAAAGTAAAAAGATGACTTTGTAAATTGTAATAAAAGATTTCAAAAAATGAAAACAAAAATTCAAAATATATTCATATGCCCCTATCGATATTGTACAAGTCTGATTTATCTTTTTCTTATTTGTCGAATTCTAGTGCGATGCCTTATACCATTGTGGTATGTACTACTTGGAAATCGAGTTGGATGCATTGGTCGAATATATAAAAAAACAGTTTATTTATAGAAAGTTTCTCGAATAAGAATATAAATATATCGGCTTTAGTGCACCCATCAGTTTCTTGAATTCCAATTCGAGACAAAAAAAGTTTTTTACAACTACTAGCTCCGAATCATAGCTTCTAGTCAGATGACGATGCCCGGAGTCGTATTTTATTTATTTCAGCGATTAAGGAGATTATTAAAATATTTATGGTTGAAAATTATTTGAAACGAAATTTGTTAAATCTTATAATCTTGCTCGGAGAATTATGCAAGTATACTGTATACATATATACACAACTATCAACTACAGTGATATAAAAAAGACATTATGATGATTCGAACAGTGGCTGTGTTAGTACTTGTAAATTTGAAAGAGGTAGATACGTAGCATGTTTTTATTCACGTGAGTCACGTGAGTTGTGGAGAGATCAAGCTTCCGTGATCTTAATGAAAAGTGGAGCCCATAATTTCAACTGTCTAGATTCACCGACAGTACGAGGATGATTTTATCGACCGTCCGATGTTTCCAAGCTGTCATCGTATTTTTATTTTTTTTTACAAAACATCAGTAATAATAATAAGATTTTCTAGTTTGAGATGATTGTGCCGACACACTTTTGGTGTTATGTGTCTCTCAATATTTTAAAGTTTGTACGCATTCCTAATTATATTCACTAGTCAAAAGTTTCATACAGCCCACGTTTATCATGTACTTAATTTTAAACAGTCTTTAAACCAGATTAGTTTAATTCATTTAAATAGTAATTACGTTGTTTAGTCAGAAACTGGATTATAGATCATGATAAGGTTGAATAAGATGTGGACAAGCACAAACCTATTTGAAAACGTCGTTATTCACATTATTACGCGTGTTACTTTTGTTAAAATGTGAGTCTTTCGAAGTTTGAAATTGGATTTTGATAATATATGTGAAGAAGTATAAAATATATGAATTCTAAAACCAATAATCCATCATAAATACTGAACATACACATATATCCTAGATTTGATTTCTATAGATTCGCTATTGAATAAAAATATATGGTACATGCATGCTAATCACTGATTAATACTTTGGTAACAATATATCTTCTTGTGGCATCTTCAAATTGGTTGGATTCCATGATAGGGGAAAAAAGCTATCTACAATCAAAAAGAAAAACGCCATCCGATATGATTTGTTAGCGAGACAAATGTGGGGCTAAGATTGCCATTATGGGAAATGTGGGGCTAAGATTGCCATTATGGGAGTCGATATATGCGTAGAGAGAAAGAGGGAGAGGGAGTTTTTGTAATTACTACTTAGGGAAAGAAACAGAGAGCATCAAAGCATCGTCATAGTTCCATTAGGGGAAGGTTTGGCTTTTTCCTCCCCCACTTGTAATATTATTCTTTCACGCTTTGGATCTCCTTTTACCCACACCTATTCTTTGCTTTAGTAACTACTAAACACGTATTTAGAAATATGCGTTTTGAAATTTTTTAAATACAAAAAATTCTGTGTGTCAATATAGACAATTTTATTCGTTCTTTTTTTTTTTGGGTCAGCAGACGCTACTAATTAAACTTGAACTTGTCTCAAGAGAAACATGCAAGTATAAGTACGATTCTGAAAAGAAAATGATCCACTACAAAAAAAATAAGTATAACTATATCAGTATCAAGATTCTGTTAACATCATTATAAAAAAAGTAAAGTAAAACAATAGTTGCATACTTGCATGATGAATGATTAACCAGAGTTATGATTATCTTTTTATAAACGATAACCAACTGTTGCAATAATTTTTCATTGCTGATTTCAAATAAAACATTACTTTAACGATATGGGGGAATTTTTAAGAAACAGTAGAGACGTTAATAAAAATCCCATATGCGAGAAATCTCAAAAAGGTTATATGTCGAATACATTTTCAAATTCATCTATTTTTTTTCTTTCTAATTTTCTTAATTTTTTAAATAAAATGTCGATGTATATGAACATAATAAAAAATGGAGAGACAGGATGATTATTCTTTCTGAGTTGATGTAAATACCTTAAGTAAATGTGAAAACAATGATTAAAAATCAAAATGTGAAGGGAGAGTGAGTACACGCGCGTATAACAAGAGAGTGAAGGTGTAATCAAAGCAATGGAAAGAGAGAAAAAGCTGTTTCCCGTACTCTTGGATAGGGGCATTTTAGGTATTACTTCGTTTTTTTTCTTTTCCCATCACATTATTTCCGTTTCCTTTTCTTCTCCTACGAAACTCTTTTACACGGATTTGTTCATCCTGTTTTTTGTTTTTGTTTTTACACATTTGTAATTTTCTATATTCAACAAATATACAGGGAATTACATTTTTAAAAAAGTTTCGCTCCACTAAACAAACATAAAATTTTGTTTGTAGATAACAACATGATTATGTTGTTGATGTTGAAAATAATCATATGCTGCTGAATTGATGTCCCAATTTGTTTTCGGAGAAGAAAGAAAGATATAAATTATAGTCCTAAAATGATAAATTGTGAGTAGTTGGAGTAGGAGAAATTAAATAGGACAATAAATAAAAAATAAAGATACTCCCATCTACATCCTACATTTTAGTCCATAATAATTTCAGCAAACTTTTGAATTTCTGAATTTACTTGCCCTTTTTATATAAAAGAAAAATGTGATGTCAATACTCAGGAGACCAAAAACTAGGAGACAGTCTAATACACTTGTATTGGGAAAGAATCAATTTTCAAAATGAATTTCTTCATAAATATTTTTTTTTCCTTTGACTCCTTTCATTGATAAAAAAAAATCCTGCACCTCTCTAATGATGAATACTTGAATAGAGTCAGATATTTATTCTATTAAATAATTTAGTTATTTATTTAGAACCTACCTTTATTTGCTTTGATGGTTATTCTCATCTGAGTTTTCTTCTTCTCTCTTATTTCTCTCCCAAGTTTCTTATTTTTTTTCCTCTTTACTTTACACAAAGGAACAACAAATAATGTGGAACCTTAACGACTCACCCGATCATCACGAAGAATCCGACAGTAGAGGGAATCCGGTCGGACACGTGTCAAACGGGATGAGTCAATCTGCAACGTGGCTACCGTTTGTGCTTCCGGTGACCAGGAATTTCTTTCCGGCTCAAAGCATGGAACCGGGAGTTCGTTGGTCCGGTTTCAATAGTGTCGGTAAGTCGGATCCAAGCGGATCGGGTCGACCAGAAGAGCCGGAGATATCACCGCCGATAAAGAAGAGCCGACGTGGTCCTCGCTCACGTAGCTCTCAGTATCGAGGAGTTACGTTTTACCGACGAACCGGAAGATGGGAGTCACATATTTGGTAAATCACATAATACCTTTTAAAACCATATGTAGTGTTATCATTTCAATTATTTTCATAAAATGTTTTGGAATATTATGCAGGGACTGTGGGAAGCAAGTGTACTTAGGTATGGTTCATATACATAAAAATTACGATTTAACTTTTGTGTCTTCGATTTATTTGACAAAACAAAGGGTTTTGTTTCCTTCTAATTGTTGTTACATATATATGCAGGTGGATTTGACACTGCACATGCTGCTGCTCGGTATATTTTCGAACCTAGCTAACGCATTACTATACTAGTATCATTTTTTGTTCATTATTTTGTTATTGGCTATAATATGGGTCAATAAATATTTGAGACAGAGCCTATGATCGAGCGGCGATTAAATTCAGAGGTGTAGATGCAGATATTAATTTCGACATTGAAGACTACCTTGACGATTTGAAACAGGTTCTATATAAGTCTTTTATGGATATATCTACTTTAGGTTATACTAGTAATTTAATTACTTACTACTCAGAAGAAAACACAATGAAATATTGGTTTTTTTTTTTTGCAGATGGGAAATTTGACAAAGGAAGAGTTTATGCATGTACTTAGAAGGCAAAGCACTGGGTTTCCAAGAGGCAGTTCTAAATACAGAGGTGTTACTTTGCACAAATGTGGAAGATGGGAGTCACGTTTGGGTCAATTCCTCAACAAAAAGTATTAATTTCTTCATAGTTTTTGGTGCAAATATTAAATTTCCAGTCTGTTTCTTATTAATTTGAAGTGTCCTGTTTGCTTTTTTTGTTTGCTATCTTTTCAGGTACGTTTATTTGGGTCTCTTTGATACCGAGATTGAAGCTGCTAGGTACTTCTTCATTATTCACTGTCTCATCACCAAAAAAAATATTTACTTTTTTCCTGGTACGAAATATGAAAAAACTGAAATTTGAATATAGAGCTTATGATAAAGCGGCAATAAAGTGTAATGGGAAAGACGCTGTTACCAATTTTGACCCTAAAGTATACGAGGAAGAAGAAGATCTTAGCTCAGGTAAATTTATTTTTACTTTTTTTTTTTGTCTTAAAATTTACTCCAGTCACCAGATTCTATTGTAAAAATCAACAGAGACGACGAGGAACGGTCATAATCTTGGTCTAAGTCTAGGAGAATCATCATCTGAAGAGTTTAGACTCAAGTCTGATGTAAGTGTTCATGTTTGTGTATGTATATTGTTTTTGTCGGAAAATAATTAAATTGGTGATATAATTCATATGTATGATAATTTTAAAGATTGCAAGCATAAGAAGTAGGATTAGAGATGAGGAGAGATTATTAGGGAGCGATCTATCGCTAGCAATGATGACGACGACTGTCAGATCGGAAAAGCAGCAATCGGACGGTGGAGGAAATCGAGTGGTGGGAATGGCAGCATCATCAGGATTCTCTCCTCAACCTTCCCCTTACCGCATTCCTCGCACCTTCCACTTCTCTCGTCCCTGATTCATCATCATCATCATCACTATCATCACAATCATCATCTGAGCTAGTGTTAACCAAGTTATGCTTTAATGAATTTGAGTTATTCTCGAGCTATTTTTGGGCTCTGTAATACATATATGTTCTTGAGTACGGTATAACAAGTTTTTTTCTTTCTGTTAATTTAATCAGACAACAAAAAAGGTATACTCGCGAGTGATCCTAACTCCAAGTTCATACTAAATTTATGTCTTCGCCTGAAATAGAGAGATAACCAAACGGATTTAGTAACCAATTACTGTTCTTGCTAAACAGATAAAAGAGTTTGGTGTGAATAAATGGAGTGAAAACGTGATCACCTTGAGTGAGTGAGACTTAATTATATACAAAGAGCACCAACATCTGGTGCATTTGCTTCAACTTCATTCGATGTTCCTCTTCTCAAATTCTTTCTCCCCTTCTTCGACTCCATTGTTTGGCTCCTGCAAATTAATCAAGAAACACTCATCTTTAGTTAAGTTCTGCTTTGAGTGTTTTGCAGAACCGTTTTAAGAAACTTACACTAACAGTTTTACAGAGGATCTCCCAGTTGCTGTTCCACAGCAGGACTTGTATTTCTTCTTTGAACCACATGGACATGTTTTATTCCTTGGGATCTTCTGCAGTTTTCACAGAAATCCTTTTATATTCGGATCATATTTTAATGCAATCATAAGGAAATAAGCTATCTCATGGTTTAAGCGAGCCAACAAACCTTATCATCGGTCTGTGTAGTGCACTTGGCTTGGACTGTTTCACTGTTATTGCCGCTAGCTGATTCCTCCTCTATCAATTCTTCTCTGGCTTGCTCGGTGTTTTCCATTGGACTATCACTTGCATGCTTTGGGTTGATGGTATCTGATGCAGAGGCGGTTTCTGTATCATTTTCAGTCAAAGACTCCATTCCTTGGTCTGCTATCAGGAATTCTATAGCAGCATCCACATCACCATTAACTTGTAATAGAACCTAAAGATAAGAGAGGACTAATGATCATGATATTCTCTCAAACATTAACCAAGCATCGCATTATCACCTGTTCAGCTTTCTCAGTATTGTCACAACAACTACCAGACATGACAACTTTGATAGCTCCAGCATTCACATGACACTTATCAGCTTTATTTTTGGACTTGCTCTCTGTAGCTTTCGCTTGTTTAGATGCTGCTGAAACTTTAGCATCAGCCTTCCACACAACTGGAATTTATTAGGACAGAAAAACAGACAATTTATGTATATTACAGATAAACACAGAGCTAAAGTTTGAAGTAAAACCTCTATTACAACAGGCCTGGCTGGTCCTCCACAAGCATCTTCCTTGGAACGCACACTGTTGTAGTGTTCCCCATCATGGTAAGACCTGAAAGAGAAACTATTAAAGTAAAAGCAAATTCAAACCGATAAAAGAATCATTAACAGAACCAAGTATACTTACAGATGGATCATGCGGGTTCGCGTATCTTCAAAGTTGCGTATATACCAACGCGGTGACATGTTCTGCAACATAAAGATACCACTGCTCAAACAAACGTATCGATAAAAACGAAGCAGATGATGAGAAGAGGCATTGTTATTATTACCCTGTGAATACATATATTACTGCGAGTGACAAGAGAAGCTGCTTGTAATTCCATATTCCCAGCCCAAGTTCCATCATCGTCCATGGTTTTACAGTAATCCTCAAAAGGAACATCATCTTCGATAAAAGGCTCGAACATTTCACGATTTTTCTGTCAAAAGCCATCAAGTATTGTATATACATATAGAGAGACAGTTTCCAAATATCACTAAGTAATGGCTGCCACTTACCACTATATAAAGTACAATCATGTTACGGTACTTGTTGTGTTCATCCTCATTGCCTTCTAATTGATCAGCAATTGCTCTGTGAAAGAGAATCACTATTCAATCTAACACGATTGCTTTGTTCTTCAAAAAACAAATCGAATTCGATGATCAAAGCAAAAGACATACCTGAAGAAACAATTACCGTCAGCAGTCACTTGGATAATCTTAAGCCCTAAAGCGTCAAGCTGAGCACGAAATTGAGAGAGATCACAATCCTTTCCTTGCTTCTTTTTCAAATCAACCACACAAACAAATTACAATATTTTCCACAGAGCAAAACAGGCCAATACTAATCGAATCAGACTGATTTGGGAATACAAAAATCATATATTGAAGTTGAGAATCATGAAGAAAACCTGATGCGGTTGTTTCTTAGGCTTAGATTTCTGTTGTTTAGTTTTCGCCATTATCAAATCAGATACAAGGAAGTAATACGAAAGCTAGTTGTTTGTCGGGTAGTTGCGGCGGCGCAATGAGGACGGTTTCGTCGCCGCCGAATCTCCGGTACATGAAGAACAACCATGTACGACATTATTGGGCCTGATTTGGCCCATCAAGAAACAAAACTATAGGCCCTTCTTCAAAATTTATACACATCGGATAATTAAAAGTTCTGATCAAACCAAGGATTAAACACGTTACATATTTCTTAATTTGTGTATTTATAATACTGTAGTTATGATTATTTATCTTTTTAAGAAAATAATTTCACACACTTATCTATTTATATTATAAGAAATATATATCCATGTATTGAGATATATGGTAACGGTAAGTCGGTAACACCAGTTTAACTTTAAACTTTGATAATGATCCATGTATCGCTCTGTTCGTATTCTACACTAAATAAAGACTGCTTTATAATTGTTAAATTTATTGACATACATTATTACTCGTACGTCTACATCAACGAAAGATAAAGTCATTTTTTCTTCTTTTTTGTTAATGATATAGTCATACTTTAACAAAAAAAAAAGATTAAGTCATGCTAAATACGACCAATCATAGAGATTCTTTATTCACTTTCCTAACATATTCTTAAAGTTTGTTGTTATACACGTGGAAATTTCACAAAATGACAAAGCAAATAATGAAAAACAACTCAGGCCACACAGAGTCACAAACATTATTAAAGTGTGATGTAACTTGTTTCTTGGATCTTGGTCTTTTTTTAATTAGTGCTTTCAATATATGTACTCATTTGAAAACCTCACGTAACCCAAAACCTCACTGATTAAGAAAAAGGTAAAACGATGGAAGAAGAATTGGTGGTAATCTCGAAGAGCATAGTTAATCCCAGAAGCCTTAAGAAACCGACTTCTGTGAAGAAGATTCAGCTGACTCCATGGGATCTCTCTCGCCTTCGTTTTGGTTATCTTCAAAGAGGTCTTCTCTTTCACAAAATTGAAGTCAAACAATTACAAGCTTCACTCTCTGTTGCACTTGATCGTTTCTATCCTTTAGCTGGTCGTCTTGTGAAGCTAAAGAACGACGACGATACTGTCTCGTTTTTCATCAGCTGCGATGGTTCAGGTGTGGAGTTTGTTCACGCAGTGGCTAAAAACATCGAGCTCAGTGATGTCCTTGAGTTATCCGGTTCTGTCCCCGGGTTTTTCGCTTCCTTTTTCCCTGCAACGGGGATCAAGAACTACCACGGTGTCTCAAGATCTCTACTTATGGTTCAAGTGACAGAGATGAAGGACGGGGTTTTCATCGGTTTTGGTTACAACTCTACCGTGGCTGATGCCACTTCAATCTGGAAGTTCATCAATGCATGGTCAGAGATTTGCTCGAAAGATTCTTCAGGATCCCAAACTTTCCAACGTCGTCTTCACCTTAAAGGTTGGTTCTTTGACGAGATTGATTATCCAATCCATATTCCAGACCCTGAAACAAAACCAACTAGTTATGTAACAACACCAACCAATCTACAAGAGAAGATGTTTCATGTTACAAAAGAGAATGTTTTGAAACTTGACGCTAAAGCCAACGACGAGGCTGATCAAAAGATCTCTTCTATTCAAGCGGTGTTAGCATATATATGGCGTTCAATGGTTAAACACAGTGGCATGAGCCGAGAGGAAGAGACTCATTGCAGGTTACCTATAAACATGAGGCAACGGCTAAATCCGCCACTAGAAGAAGAGTGTTTTGGGAATGTAAGCCAAACCGGGATAGCTACGGTCACGGTTGGAGAGCTGCTGGACCATGGACTAGGCTGGGCTGCAATGCAAATCAACAACATGGAGCTGTCACAAACTGATGAAAAAGCCAAAGCATTTGCAGAGAATTGGGTGAAAAATATCAAGATTCCGGTTTCTGTTGGTAGCAAAGATTTAGTTGTCACAAACTCTCACCGGTTCGATGTGTACTGTAATGATTTCGGTTGGGGTAAACCGATAGCTGCAAGAGCTGGACCACCGTATCTCAATGGAAGACTCGTTGTTTTCAAAGGAATTGGAGAAGCAAGTCTTGATTTTCAGGCTTGTTTACTGCCTCAGGTAGTGGAAAAATTAGTCAAAGATGCTGAATTTAACGAATATGTAAGCATTGTATGAGATGATTTGGTTTAGCAATGTGAATTTAACTAAGCCAAACACCAATTCTCTCTCGTTTTTCAAATTAATACAATAATAAGCCTATGCAATTCTTTCGTGTTCGGTTCACAACATCACCATGAACAAACAGATTCGGATAATTCAACGAATTTAGAGATTCTTATATATATAGTAACGTACCTGAACGGAATCGGAAACACTCGCCGCTGGGGTTGCAACATTCCGTCGAGCTCTGTAAAAAATTCCATCAAACTTCGACGATAGGTTGATAATGGGCCTAGGGGCTAGGGACAATTAATGGGCTTAACTATATAACCAAATAAATAACATGAAACACGTTGTAGTTCACTAGTTTGGTATGTCATGTCTGAATTTGATTCCAAAAACAGAAAATATAAAGATAAAGAAATTATACACTCCACTAGTAGTGGACTAGTGAATTTTATCAGCATCTATCTACTCGAGAAAAGAAAATGGCAGATGAAGTAGTAGTGATCTCTAAGAGCATTGTTCGACCAGAGAGCTACAACGAGGAATCGGATCGGGTTAAGATCCATCTCACTCCATGGGATCTCTTCTTTCTTCGATCCGAATACCCACAAAGAGGTCTTCTCTTTCCTCAACCCGACCCGGAAACCCATATAATCTCTCAGTTGAAATCATCTCTCTCTGTCGCTTTGAAGATCTTCTACCCATTCGCTGGTCGTCTTGTCAAGGTCGAGAACGAAGATGCTGGAACGGCGTCGTTTTACGTCGATTGTGATGGCTCAGGTGTCAAATTCATCCACGCTTCAGCTAAATCCGTTTCGGTTAGTGATGTTTTAGAACCTGTTGATAGTAATGTCCCTGAGTTCTTGAATCGTTTTTTCCCGGCGAATGGTGTTAGGAGCTGTGAAGGAATCTCGGAGTCGTTAATTGCGTTTCAAGTAACGGAATTGAAAGATGGGGTTTTTATAGGGTTTGGTTATAATCATATTGTTGCAGATGGATCTTCGTTTTGGAGTTTCTTCAATACTTGGTCGGAGATTTGCTTTAACGGGTTTGATGCCGATCATCGGAGAAAGTTTCCTCCTTTGCTTCTCCGTGGATGGTTTCTCGACGGTATTGAGTATCCGATTCGAATTCCGTTACCGGAGACGGAGACACCGAACCGGGTTGTTGTTACTTCATCGTTATTACAAGAGAAGATTTTTCGAGTCACGAGTAGAAACATCTCTGAGCTTAAAGCGAAAGCTAACGGCGAGGTTGACTCCGATGATCGGAAAATATCGTCGCTTCAAGCGGTTTCAGCGTATATGTGGCGATCGATAATCAGAAACAGTGGTCTGAATCCGGAAGAAGTGATTCATTGCAAGTTACTGGTGGATATGAGAGGAAGACTAAACCCTCCGCTTGAGAAAGAGTGTTTCGGTAACGTGGTCGGATTCGCGACGGTGACGACTACTGTGGCGGAGATGCTTCACAATGGGCTTGGTTGGGCTGCATTGCAAATAAACAAAACTGTTGGGTCACAAACGAATGAAGAGTTTAGAGAGTTTGCTGAGAATTGGGTGAAGAAACCGAGTATATTGAATGCTAAGGCTTTTAGTAATTCTATAACAATTGCTAGCTCTCCTCGGTTCAATGTGTATGGAAACGATTTCGGTTGGGGTAAACCAATAGCGGTTCGAGCTGGACCGGGAAATACCACCGATGGTAAACTCATTGCTTATCCGGGGATCGAAGAAGGAAACATCGAGTTTCAAACGTGTTTATCGTCTAGTGTTTTGGAAAAATTATCGACTGATGAAGAGTTTTTGAAGCATGTATGTGTTGTATAAGTAAAATCAACCAAATCAAATGTACTTTTTTGTGTGTGTCTTGAATAAAGTTGAAGATGTGAAAACAATCTTTGTCAACAGAAATCTATTTAGATAGTTTTCCTTCTTTACTCTTTGTCTTTTAATGAATAAATTAACCTATAAGTAATTTGACAAAATAACTTCTTCTTGCATAAACACATTGAACACGAAAAGTACAAACGTAAGATGAGAAAAGAAAATTACAGATAACGTCATGTCAAATTTAACAATTAAAGTATGTGTTAGTTCACTAACATTTAAATATTTTGTGAAGCAAGCAACACAAAAAATAATGTATTTTTGAGTGAATAAGAAAGATCTTTTATTACGCACCGTAGGCCGTGGCATGTGCCACGTGGCGTACAGAAGAAAAAAGACGGAGTCCTAGAGGTATTCTTCTACGCAAAATCTTGGACCGTGTAATAAAAACATTTATTAAATCATATAAATTAATTTCAAATTTTTTGTTATAACGATTAAAAAATATGACGGAACTATGACCACATCTTCTGCAGTTAAACCATGAAAAAGACAACATCTGCTTCCTCTGCAATTATGAAGAACTAATGATATATACAAACAATTCTTAATACATAAAAATCTTCTACAAATATTGATTTAAGAAGCTCTAAAATCATACAAGTCATGGATGAAGAAGCAGCGATTGATCGTTTACCATTAGACCTTCTTGCATATATATTTTCGTTGGCTACTTCTTTCACCGTTTTGGCCCAGTAAGTGTTTTCATTGATGATCCTTACAAGTTTGATCCTCTCTTTTTTTGATTAAATAAATCATTGTTGTGAGATTGAAGTTTTTGGTGAATTTTGGGGTTTTTAGGGCAAGTGGTGTTTGCAAGAAATGGAGAAAAGCTGTAAATCAATCGATGGCGAGAAGAGAAACTCTGAGCTTTGCTGGTTGGAAAATGGACGATGATTCCACTTCTCGTCTCGTTCATCTTGCTTTCAACCTCAAAGAACTCGACATGTAATCTCTCTCTCTTTCTCTCTGTTTTGCTCTTTGTTTGTTTCTTGTACTATGATCGTACTTGATTTGTCCTTCAATGGCGGATTAAGAGTAAACAAGATTGGTGGGATAGTGGAGATTTGCTGAATTTTTTGGTCAAGTTTCCAACTTTACCTTTAGGGTGTTTGAGATAGGATATTGACTTGGTCAAAAAACAGAACAGAACTATAAACTCTGTTTTTTTCTTCTTTCATATTTGAAGATCTCGAAGCAGATGGGGTTGTCATATAACTGATAATGGTCTTTACCAAATAGCTTCTGCAAGATGTGTATCCAATTTAAACTCTGTCTCTTTATGGGGCATGACCGCCATTACTGATTCTGGTGTTGTTCAACTGGTAAAATCTAACACCGTTTTTTGTGCACTGGAATCTTGAAGATTCCTTTTTTGTTTTAATCATTTCAGAGAATCTTGATTTTGATTTGACAGATTTCAAGAACTTCCTCACTGCAACACCTAAACATAGGAGGAACATTTATAACCGATGAGTCTCTTTTCGCAATTGCAGAACGCTGCCATCAGCTTAAGGTAACAACAATCATCTAACCAAATAATTCTCTCTAGATTCATGAGAATCACGCTTTCGAAATTGGAATCCTTTATGCAGACAATCGGAATGTGGTGTTGCCGTCATGTGACAGAGAGAGGCCTTCTTGTTCTTGTAAACAAATGCAGAAAACTCGAATCCATCAACTTATGGGGAACTAGAGTTCCTGTAGATTGCTTCATTGCTTTACTTACCATCAGTCCTGCTCTTCAGATCAAACCCATGGAATTGCTTCTCAATGCTCAGAATCCACCACCGTTGCTGCATGCTGTCTAGTGTTGCTCATCATATTTCTTGTTTGTTGTGTACATAGTAATTCATACAATTGAATCTGCATATATCTTATGTGTTCTCTCATCAATCAACAACATATATATATAAATATTCAGTAAAGTTTCTATTGGAGTAGAATTGTGTCTATATATATATATATATAAGTTGCATAACAATCAACAGAAGCTGAAGACACACATACACAAGATTTCTGCCTATAGCTCTGCAGTCTACAATACAAGAATCAAATCAGAAACTCTTTCTAAGGCAATTCATGTCAACTTAGGCTCTCTCATTCGTTCTAAAGAAGTGATCAAGATTCTCTAACCTAAGAATCTCTCCACGTGGTTTGATTGGTTGTGTCATAGTAGAAATATCAGCAACGGAAGCAATGAGAAGCAGAAGACAACAATGTTGTTTAGTTGGGCCACAGAAGCTAAAGATCTTGAGAACTGAACTGAACCTGAGTAGCTTCCACCTGAGTTGCTTCCAGCCGTTGAATCCATGCTTGGAGTTCTTGTCTGTACAGTAACATTTTTGCATGAACCATAAGCTGCTCCTGGCTGCAACATCAAGAACCAAAATACGGGTGCCGGTTTTAGATAATTTAGGCTTGTAAGATCTTATTTCATACCCATAAGTAACTTTGGCGCGAGTTAATAAGTTAATACCTGGCAAGCAGAAAGAGTTTCACAACCGCAAAGTACCGGTCCATTCATTCTATCCAGAATTTCGAAAACGCCGCCTCCATCACTTCTCTGCAATATTATGGTTTGTTAGCTAGATCTCGTAAAAACAGTCATATTATAGTTATATGATTGATTCAGTACCATGTAGAAGTTAACAGCAAGAAAGTTTGGCATTCTATTCCCTCCTGACTTGAGACAAGTCCCAACCATCTCAGCAAGTGGAGCTGAGTGCTCCTTGCAAGCGTCTTTCTCAACCGGATATGTCGGGAAGTAATTCATCAAGAATAGCGAAGAACTTTTTGAATTTAAAGGTTGAGACTCTTTTCTGTTAGGACAAGAACCTCGCTTCACTCCGGGATCCCCAGCTTTAGACAATCATAAGAAAATGGCAAGAGAAGGTTATTCTCAGAGACAATTTTCATTAAAGATATAAACTGTGTGTAATACGCACATTCATTTTCAACCATGTATCTCCACTGATACGCAACGCCTTCTTCATCTTCTTTGGCAGCAACAGAAGTGAAAACCAGGAGCCTATGATTCTCTTGCACCATGTCAGTCACAGTAGGCCAATCTTCTCCCTTTCTAGGCATTTTCGAAACAGGGAACCAGTATTTGTCCAAACCAGCGTTGGCAAACAGTGTTGATAAGCCTTTAGGTCTGTGCACATAATCCTCTATTATGATGGTAACAATCTCTGTTGGGTTTTGACTCAGAAATGCCTCAACTTCCCTCAGTATGTTAATTGCAGGTTGCTGATTCAAAAAGAAAACAAAGTTCACATTTACCAATCCAATCAGGTTTCAAGCTTTCGATCCAGCAAGGTTAAGCTGAAGATAAAACTTACAAAAGCGGTGAAGTTGAAACATTGCCCTCGAAGCGAATGGCAAAGCCAGATATCATTGTTGAAGTCATACATATCCAGCATTAGCCCTCTAACTCCATTCTAGAACAAAAATATACATTCAAGAGTTTTATCCAAAAAAAGAGGAAACTATAATAAGAGAGTTGGTAATAAGAGCATTACTTGTAGCTGATTAGTAATAGTATCTTCTTGATTGTAAAATGTAATCCTCTCAACACCTGGCAAAAGTGGTGCATTTGCATTGCTAAAGGCATTATGAGTCATCAACCATGTATACTTGTTAAAAGGCAATCCATTGATCTACAAAAAACACACACACAAATTTCATCACCACATCTTCAAAGTTCAAAACTTTTGATACAACCAAATGATCTAGACTATCTTTTAATGCAACCAAATGAAATCTTCAGCAAAACCCATCTTCAAAGTTCAAAACTTTTGATAGACCAAGTGATCTAGACTATCTTTTGAAACAACGCATCTTCAAAAATTGGAAACTCTAGAGAAATCCAACTAATTATAGGAACTAAATCTCACAATGGAAGTTGGACTTGTGGCTTGGCCTCTTGTGCAGACGGGTTTACTTCTTCCAACGGCAGGACAGTCTCCACAGTATAAACCAGAGACACAATCAGTAGCCGAGGAGCATGAATCCAGCAGCTGAAAGAGACACAAAAATGCAAAATCCCTAAAGATTTAGACCCAAATTTGATAGCCATAAACCAGAGAATAATAAGCAAAGAGAATCAAGAACCTGGCAATTTCCATTGGAGCAAGCTGAGGAAAAAGAGAAAGAAAGAAGAAGAAGAAGAAGAGAGACAGTCACGGCTCTGCATAAGCCATTGATGCACGCCGACATCGCTCCGTAGCTTATGCAGAGATAGAGAGAGAGATATGAATGATGTTGGATCTACTTGGGGGGGTTTTCAAAGACGAGACAAAGAGATGTTTAGGTACTAAAACCCGGGCTTCATCGATTTGTTTTGTTAATCCTTGAAAGAGAGGTACAAAAGAAAAAGATTAGCTTTGGTTTTCTTTTTCTAAGACAAGGTTGAATCTTTTTCCCACCTAGCTCCTAGAGAGAAAATGAAGAAACGATTAGTAAAGAAGATAAACCACCTTTCAAAAGGAGTTCAATTTTGAGCATAATACAGTTTAACATTATAATAACATAACTCAAAACTACAGTTTCTAGTCTTGTACACCAAACATATGGAGTGACATTTTTGTCAAGATTTATGGAAACAGTGATCTTGTAAGAGTTTATCAATATAAGTAATAATGGTTTTATATTATTTCTTCTAGTTGTTAGGTGAGGTCTATCATAAAAAAAAAAAAAATTATTTCACAGATCACTATTTTCATTCTCTAAAATTTGCTCAGTTATAAGATTTTTTCACCTATTATTAGATGAAGATATCTTTTTTCTATTATGGTTAACGGTGCTCACATGCGTGGGGACACTCTTGTCTTGTTGCTTGTCTCTTTGCTTCTTTCAATGAAAAATGTTACAATTTTCATCATCTTACAAAAATTACTCAAACATCTAGGTGAAATTTTATTCTTAACGAGATTTATCATACCATGCCTATTTCATCTGCAGATTCGTCAGCAAGTGACGTATCGAATTAGTGACACTCTTAACGATCAAATGATTAATTTCCATTAAACCAAAAAAAAAAATGATTGATTTCCATAACCGATTTATTCACAATTGGTGATTTAACACACAAGTTGCTGTAATATACTCTTGATGTGTTTTTAACTTGAGATTTTTTTTTTAATACACAAAAAAAAAAAAAAA